>Ga0209373_10000837_pt1 | contig 42267 bp, 42 predicted proteins | sample Higcelweek5metaG_FD_187173 | JGI IMG/M metagenome (GOLD analysis project Ga0209373, IMG submission 187173) | Freshwater pond sediment microbial communities from the University of Edinburgh, under environmental carbon perturbations - High... | ecosystem: Environmental > Aquatic > Freshwater >... | reverse complement strand
GTGGAGTTGACGATATCGCAGAAAAAGACTGTGGCGGTGCGCCGGTCAGCATGATCCGGCGCATCAGCAGCCATCCGCTGCGCACGCTGCATCGTGAGGCCAGCTTGGGAGCCTGCTGCTGACACGTCACCCACCTTTGTGGACAGAGGTTTCCGGCACCTTACCACCAGCAGACAGACCAAACGATCCGCAGTGCCTATTACAAAAGCACAGGACCAGACAATAACACCACCCTGGATAAGCGCAACAGCACCCGGCGGGAAATTTCAGCCATGCCCTGCGCGCATTTGTTGCAGCCTTTCCCCTGCGAGACGAACGGCATCGCGCACCTGCCGGGTCGGGCTGGAAATCACCTGCTGGGAGCGGAACCAGGGTCGCACTGCCGTGCCAAGTCTGGACCAGTCGCCACCACCGCCGACGCGCCAGACCGGTATTCCCAGGGCACCGGCAATCTCGCCGATCGCGGTGGGGGCCGTGATGACCAGATCGAGACCGGCGATCAGCGCTGCCACCCCTTCCAGATCGTCGGTAAGATCAAGACCGGGGCATTGATGCAGGGTTGCACCCGCCTGTCGTTCCAGATGGGCAAGTTCTTCGGGCGCCGCTGCATATTGCAGATTGACCGGTACCAAACCCTGCATGCCGACAAGCGGGGCCCACCATGCGGTGGCCGCATAGGCGGCCAGACGTCGATGGGTCAAAAGACGGGACCGCCAGCAGAAGCCAACCCGCAGGCCCGGCCCCAGGTCAGCCAGCCAATCGCGCATTGCTGCCGCCCGTCTGTGATCGGGCACCAGATAAGGGCTTCCATCATAGGCCGCCAGTTGACCACCGGACAAAAGGCCGGGCAGGCTGCCGGCGGGGATCTGCCGGTCAGCCGCCGACCGCTCCGGCGGGCTGCCCGACGGCGGGAGCACCGGTTCGGCCCGAATGGTCGCGGTCGGGAAGCTGCGGGTGAACAGTCCCAGCAAACGCCGGTCGCATTCAATGGTCAAACGGCCCACCTGGCTGGCAGCCTGCCGATAAAAGCCCGCAAACATCAGTTCATCACCAACCCCCTGTTCCCGCCAGACCAGCAGATGCTGACCGGGCAGCGGTTCCCCCTCCCAGGGCTTTACGGCGAAATGGCGATGTGGCTTCGCTTCCCCGGCGGCAAACCTCGACTCGTAATCGACCGCACCATCGGCAAGACTTCCTTGCTCCAGCAGCAACAAACCCCGGCTGTTCCTGGCATTGGCAAGATCCGGGTTCAGTTCCAGCGCGCGGTCAAGTTCGGTCAGTGCACGCCCGGTTTCCTGCCGGTGCAGGCGGCACAGGGCCAGGTTGCCCCAGGCTTCCGCGTGGCCGGGATCGAGGGCCAGAGCACGGGACAGTACCGCCTCCGCCTCCTCCATCTGGCCCAGCACTTCCAACGCCGCGCCCAGATTGGCCAAGCCGCCGGCATGGCCTGGTGCCAGCGCCAAACCGGCGCGATAGGCGCGCGCCGCCTCCAATGGCCGATCCAGCGCCTGCAAGGCGACACCCAGGAAAATATGGGCCTCCGCCCGCTGTGGATTGGCCACCAGTGCCTGGCGGTGACATTCAAGCGCCGCCTCCAGATCACCCAGGCGCACCAGCATATTGCCAAGGTTGGACAGGGTTTCGCCATGGCCGGGACGAAGGGCGAGTGCCCGACGATAAGCATCGGCAGCGGCGCCCACTTCCCCCTGCGTCGCCAACGCCCCCCCCAGATTGTTCCAGGCCTGGGCATGGCCGGGATTTATGGACAGTACCGCCCCGAACGCCGCAATGGCTCCGGGTACATCCCCCAGCATGGCCAGACTGTTGGCCAGGTTGAAATGGGTACCGGCATGTGCCGGACGCAACTGGGCGGCCCGGCGATATTCCTCAACCGCCTGGCGGTGGGTGCCAAGATCCGCAAGTGCGTTGCCAAGATTGAAATGGAAGGAAGGCTGGTCAGGTTTGAGCGCCAGGGCACGCCGATGTGCCTCCACCGCCGGGGCCGGCTGGCCGGCGCTGCGCAGGGCACTGCCCAGATTATCCTGTATATCGGCAGCGGTGGGGGTCAATTCTGCGGCCCGCCGCAGCACCCCTACCGCATGCCCCGCATCCCCCTGCTGAAGAACCGCCACACCCAGAAGGTTCAGCAGCGGTGCATGATCGGGCCGCTGGTCCAACAGCGACCGGTAAAGAGCCGCCGCATTCGCAAACTGACCGGACTGGTGCAGCCTCACCGCCTCCTGCACCCTGGCATCAAAGACGGTCTTGTTCATGAAATCTTATCCAATGCCAGACATGATGCGCCAGAGCGAACGGCAGGACGGGCCGTCGCATCCAATTCAGTCTAGGGCATTATTCTTGTCGGGCGTACCCCATTGTGGAATAATGCATCTGTTTTGTTCGTCCGCCCAAAGGACATGGCAATCGTTATGAAGCCAGCCACCGGCTATACCAATCGCCCCATCTCTGAAGATCCCCGTGATGTCGAGGCATGGGGGTTGACCGAAGCGGCCCGACGCCTGATCCATGCGCGCCAGTCACCGGAAAATTCGGAACTGCTGCGTCAGGCGCTGTCCCTCAACCAGCGGCTCTGGACTATTTTCCAGACTTCCATGGTCGATCCGGAATGCCCCCTTCCCCGCGATGTGCGCGAAAATATTCTGGCACTGTCCATCATCGTGGACAGGCAGACCTTTGATCGGCTGATTGATCTGGATGTCACCAAGCTGGACCGCTTGATTGACATCAACCGCGCCGTTGCGACCGGTTTGTCACAAAGACCCGCAGCCGACGTTGCCGCCGCAGTAGCGTCGACGCAATCCACCAGTTCACCAATGGCTGCCACACCGCCAGTCCCCAAACCCGCCACCCCACCAATCCCGACCAGTAAGCTCAGCATATCCATTTAACGGATGAGCCTGCGTTTTCAGGCGGCAAGATTGGTTGCATTTTATCTATTTCCGACCTAGAGTGGTTGGAGCTTCGGTTTTCCTGCCGATCATGGATCTTGGAAAGGGTCTGCCATGGTCACGACATTGCTCTCTTCCAGCCTCAGCAGTACCTCCACTGCTTCCAGTCTTGCTGCTGCCAATCAGGCGATTGCAGAAGGCAAGGTAAAGGCCGCCCAGGCCGCTGCGGAGTTGAGCGATATCAGCGATAGTGTCGCTGCGATCCAGGAAAAGAGCAAGAAACAGGCAACCCTTTCGGAAGCCCAAGCCAAGATCACCGTGGAGACACTGGAAAAGCAGGTTAATAAATCTGCTTATTCCACCACCAGTTCCGCCACGGATATCGGTACACTTGTCGCCAACAGCACCCGCCTGAATGTTTACAGCAACCTGAAAAAGGGCGATCAGGGGGACGTTTATCGCTTCAAGGCGCAGGGCTCAGGTAACATTACCCTGGGCGTGGTAAGCGATCCTGGCTTACGCATTCAGGTGACGACCCGCTATGGCGGCATTATCGCCGACAGCAAGGAAGGCACCGGAAAAAGCAATCAAAGTTACAAGGCCCTGCAGCAAGGTGACCTGAAGCTGGCAGGTGGGGAATATTTTATCAAGGTCACGCATGAGAGTAATTACACGCGTGATGAAAGCGGCAAGCTGATCGAGGACAAAAATTACGCCCTTCAGCTGTCCATGGGACTTTACAAGACCGATTACGACACGATCGCCCAGCAAGCGACTTCAACCAGCAGCACGCCGCAACTCTCTTCGGCACAGTTGGAACTGCAGAGCATGCTGCAAACCCAGGCCTATTCCGCCACGGGTGAAACCGGCAGTCAGAAGCTGACCACCTCGCTTTTCGGCGGCTGACGGGGACGCTGTTAATATGAAGGCGGTAATGCCCATGCATCACCGCCTTTTTTCATAAATTGTGCTGCGTCAGCGATGTTCCCAGCCGCCCTGCCCGACCGGCATTTCCACGCCCCCCATGCCCAGCACGGCAACCCCCACGGCCCCCTCTGTCACCCGACCGATGCGGGTAACAGTGATGCCGGCACTGCTGGCAGCAGCGGCGATATCCTCCCCCTTGCCGGCTGGAGCCGTGAAGGCCACCTCGTAATCGTCCCCACCGGTCAGCACCGTGTTCAGCATGTCCGGCTGGCTTGTCATCACCCGTGTGGCAGCAGGTGACAAGGGTACGCTACGGACATCCAGGCTGATGCCGACATTACTGGCTTTGGCGAGATGGCGCAGATCGCCCACCAACCCATCGGAAATATCCAGCGCCGCCGTGGCGAAAACGCGCAGCGACGCCACAAGGTCCAACCGGGGCGAGGGGCGGCGCAAGCGGCCTATCAGATAGGCGCGGTCCGCCTCCGATACCAGTTGGGTCAAAGTGCCCAACGCCAATTTAAGACCCAGCGCCGCATCACCGATATTGCCGGTGACGAAAACCGCGTCACCCGGCTTCGCCCCCTTGCGACGAATCATCGTGGCGCGCGGCACGATCCCCAGCGCAGTGATGGTCAGCGACAGGGGGCCATGGGTGGAGACACTGTCTCCCCCCAGCAGGTTGATCTTGAAGGCGCGCTGCGCCACACCCAACCCGGCGGCAAAGGCGGCCACCCACTCATCGCTGGTGCCACGCGGCAATGCCATCACCAGACTATAGGCCAGCGGCTCAGCCCCCTTGGCCGCCAGGTCCGACATATTGACGGCTAGAATCTTATGCGCCAGATCGGCGGGGTCATCACCGGGCAGGAAATGCACGCCGGCAACCATGCCATCGCTGGTAACCACCAGTTGCTGGTCCGCCGGCACATCCAGCACCGCCGCATCATCCGTCAGGTCGAAAGCGCCGGGCACGCCCACGGCCAACGGTCGGAAATAGGCGGCGATCCGACCGAATTCCCCCAACGACGTACCCGCACCTTTCGTCACGGAGCGTCCTTCTTGGCGGCTGCCTTGGCTGCCATTTCCTCTGGCCGCAGGGCGCGGGCCAGCTTGTCCAGCACGCCATTCACCATGCCCGGCTCACGTCCCGCGAAGAAGGCATGGGTTACGTCGATATAATCATTGATGATGATGTGCGGCGCCACGGCGGCATTGGCCAGCAATTCCCAGGCCCCAGCACGCAGGATGGCGCGCAGCAGCAGTTCCATGCGCTCCAGCGACCATTGTCGGTCCAGCAGGCCGCCCAACAGCTCATCCACCTCTGTCAGACGGGCCTGGACACCGCGCACGATATCGCCGAACAGCACCGGTTCCGCCGTCACGAACTCGTCGCCATCCTGCTCCTGCCCGATGCGGTGGCGGACGAATTCCATGATCACGGTATCGCTGGACGCACCGGCAAGATCGATCTGGTAGAGCGCCTGCACCGCCGTCAGGCGAGCAGCGCTGCGCCGGGCCTTGGCAGAGCCGGTGGGCTTGATCTTGGGCGGCGGCTCCGGCTTGGGCGGCAGGGCGATCTTCTTGCGCGGCGGCATGATTCAAAACTCAGCGGGAAAAGAGGCGGAATTGCTGTTTCAGGGCGATCATCTGCAAGCAGGCGTTTGCAGCGAAACCGCCCTTGTTCTTCTGGTTGACGGCAGCGCGCACCCAGGCCTGTTCCCGGTTCTCGGTGGTCAGGATGCCGTTACCGATGGCCAGTGTGTAGCGCAGGGCCAGATCCTGCAGGCCGCGCGCGCTTTCATTGCACACATAATCATAATGGGTGGTTTCACCCCGGATCACGCAGCCCAGCGCCACATAACCGTCGAACCGGCGGCGACCGGAATAGAAATCCATCGAACGCACAGAGAACTGGATGGCCGCCGGTACTTCATAAACGCCGGGCACCTGGAAAATCTCATAGGTGGCACCGGCCTTCTCCAACTCGGCAACGGCCCCTTTCACCAGTTCATCGGCGAGATCCTCGTAGAAGCGGGCTTCCACGATCATGATATGGGGCGCGTCGGCCATGGCTGATTCTTCCTGTAAAAGACGAAAGCGACGGGTTGCCGGCAACTCAGAAGGCGGTGGGTATGGCGCGCTGGCCAACAATGGTCAACCCATAGCCTTCGAGGCCCACCACCGTCTTTTTGGTATTGCTCAGCAAAATCATCTCGCGCACGCCCAGATCATTCAAAATCTGCGCACCGATACCATAATCGCGCAATTCGCCCGACGGTTCCAGATTGCCGTCATCGACATTGCGCACGCGGTCGGCAAGGGAGAAGGGCTGCGCATCGCGCATCACCACCACCACGCCACGCTCTTCCCCGGCAATGGCGCGCAAGGCACCGTCCAGCCCGCCGCGCGGGCCATGGCGGGTGTCGCCCAGCAAATCCTTGACGATATCCAGCGAATGCATGCGCACCGGCACCGGGCCGGGGGCCGCGACATCGCCCTTCACCAGGGCGATATGTTCCGCCCCGCTCATCCGGTTGCGATAGATCACCATTTCAAAGCGCCCACCGAAATGGCTTTCCAGCGTGGTGCGATAGCTGCGCTCCACGATGGTTTCGGTACGGCGGCGATAGGCGATCAGGTCGGCGATGGTGCCGATCTTCAGCCCATGCAACTGCGCGAACCTTACCAGATCCGGCATGCGGGCCATGGTGCCGTCATCATTCATGATCTCGCAGATCACGCCCGACGGGTTCAGCCCGGCCAGTCGCGCAAAATCGACCGAGGCTTCCGTATGGCCGGCGCGCACCAACGTGCCACCATCGCGGGCCAGCAGCGGGAAGACATGGCCCGGCGTCACGATATCGCGCGGATCGACATTGCGGTCGATGGCCACCTGGACGGTGCGGGCGCGGTCGGCGGCGGAAATACCCGTCGTCACCCCTTCCCGCGCCTCGATCGACACGGTGAAGGCGGTCTGGTGGCGGGTGCCATTCTGCTGCGCCATCAGCGGCAGGCGCAGCCGTTCAATCTGCTGGCTGTCCATGGTCAGGCAAATCAGGCCACGGCCATAGCGGGCCATGAAATTGATCGCTTCCGGCGTCGCCATCTGGGCCGGGATGACCAGATCGCCCTCGTTCTCCCGGTCCTCATCATCGACCAGGATGAACATGCGGCCCTGGCGGGCCTCCTCGATCAACTCTTCGGTGCTGCTCAGCACCGCACGGTCATCCGGCGGCAGACGGGATTCGGGAGCGGACATTTTCAGCCTTCTTTTCCAACCAGACGGGCAACGTAGCGCGCCAGCATATCAACTTCCAGGTTCACCCGCGCGCCGGCCCCGATCTGGCCGAACGTGGTCTCCTGCGCGGTGTGGGGGATGATGTTCACGCCGAACACATCGCCCTCCACCTCATTCACGGTCAGGGAGACACCGTTCAGCGCCACCGAACCCTTGGCCGCGATATAGCGGGCCAGATTGGGCGGAGCCTGGAAGCGCCAGCGGTGGCTGTCACCATCCGGCGTCACCGACAGCACGGTGACGATGCCATCGACATGGCCATAGACCAGATGCCCCCCCAGCTCATCCCCCAGCTTTAAGGAGCGTTCCAGGTTGACGGGCGTACCCACCACCCAGTCACCCACCGTCGTCTTGGCGATGGTTTCCGCCGACACATCGACGCGATAGGCGCCGGCCAGCTTTTCGATGACCGTCAGGCAGACGCCGTTGGACGCGATAGACGCGCCCATCGCCACCTGCGACAGGTCATAGCGGGTTTCGATCGTCAGGCGAAGGTCGCCACGATGTTCGATCTCGGCAATCCGGCCGATGTCGGTGATGATGCCTGTAAACATCCGCCTAAATTAGGGCGATAAGTGCCGGTTTGCGAGCGGCATTTCTCTGCGGTTCACGCATGGCCCCGCTGTGCGGGCGCGCCCTTGTCTCTAACCCGCCCGCGGCACCGCACGACGATAGCGTTCCAGCAGATCATCGCCTAAGGGCACGACATCCACCCGGCGCAAGCGGATGGCATCGGCCAGATCGTCGACCCCAAAGCCGGCGGCAGCCCCCAGGCCGTCGCCGCCGATCACCATCGGCGCGCGAAACCACTCCAGCCGGTCCACCTCCCGCGCGCGCAGCAGGGAGGCGGCCAGCCGTGACCCGCCTTCCGCCAGCACCCGCGTCACCCCACGTGCAGCCAGGGCATGCAGGGCGGCGGTGATGGCAATTTCACCGGGGGTTTCCGGGTCGATCTCGATCAATTGCACGCCGCAATCGGTGAAAGCGCGGGCCCGCGCCGCCTCCGCACCATGGCGCAGGGTGATGATCCAGGTCGGCACCGTTGGCGCCTGCTGCACCAGCTTGGCCGTCAGTGGCAGGCGCAGACGGCTGTCCAGCACCACCCTCACGGGCGAGCGATCCTCCAGCCCCGGCAGGCGGCAGGTCAATTCAGGATCGTCGGCCAGGGCCGTGCCGATCCCAATCATGATGACATCATGATTGGCCCGCAGCCGGTGTCCCTCCGCCCGCGCCGCCGCCCCGGTGATCCACTGGCTGTGGCCACTGCGGGTGGCGATGCGCCCATCCAGGCTGGTGGCCATTTTCAGGCTCACCATGGGCTTGGCATAGCGGATACGATTGATGAAGCCCTCGTTGAGCGCCTCCGCCTCAGCCGCCATCAACCCGACATCCACCCGGATGCCGGCTTCCCGCAGGCGTTGGATGCCACCACCGCAGACGCGCGGATCGGGGTCTTCACAGGCCACGACCACCCGCGCCACCTTGGCGGCGATCAACGCCTCCGAACAGGGCGGCGTTTTGCCATGATGGTTGCAGGGTTCCAGGCTGACATAGGCGGTGGCACCGCGCGCCGCAACCCCAGCCTGGGCCAGGGCCTGGGTTTCCCCATGTGGCCGACCGCCGGGGGCGGTGACGGCCTGCCCCAGCACAACCCCATCCTTGACAATGACACAGCCAACCGACGGGTTGGGCCAAACCCGTCCCAGTCCCTGTTCGGCCAGGGCCAGGGCGGACGCCATATGGGTATGGTCCGCCGGCGAAAAAGCAGATGCCGGCATCGGCGAAATTCCATTTACTCAGGCGCAAGCACGTCGGTGCGCAATGTCTCGACAAATTGGTTGAAGTCTGTCGCCTCCCGAAAATCCTTATAGACAGAGGCGTAACGGATATAGGCAACCTTATCGAGCGCTTTCAAGCTGTCCATCACCATGGCACCGATCTGGGTCGCCGGGATTTCCGTTTCCCCGGAACTTTCCAGTTGGCGGACGATGGAATTGACCACCCGGTCGATCCGGTCGGCATCCACCGGGCGCTTGCGCAGGGCGATGCGCATGGAGCGCAGCATCTTTTCCCGATCAAACGGCTCCCGCGAGCCGGAACTTTTGACCACGGTCAATTCACGCAGTTGCACCCGCTCGAACGTCGTGAAACGGGCACCGCAAGCCGAACAGAAACGCCGCCGCCGGATGGCCGAGTTATCCTCGGTCGGGCGGCTGTCCTTAACCTGGGTGTCGTCATTCCCGCAAAACGGGCAACGCATGCAGAGCCTCCATTCATCCCTGTTTTATTTTATCTCATTGGCAAGCAAAACAAAACCGCGCCCTGGTTTCCCGGGGCGCGGCCTTTGAACATTACAGGGTCGGGTAGATCGGGAACTGGCGGCACAGCGCCTGTACCCGGTCCCGCACACGGGCTTCCGCCGCGCTGTTGTCACCATTGCTGATGGCCAGCGCGTCCAGCACTTCCACGATCATATCGCCGATCTGGGCAAATTCGGCGGTACCGAAACCGCGCGTGGTGGCAGCCGGGCTGCCCAGGCGCACACCGGACGTGACAAAAGGTTTTTCCGGATCGAACGGCACGCCGTTCTTGTTGCAGGTCATCCCGGCATTTTCCAGCGCATGTTCAGCCGCCTTGCCGGTCAGCTTCTTCGGGCGCAGGTCCACCAGCACAATATGACTGTCGGTGCCGCCGGAAACGATATCCAGCCCGCCGGCGATCAGCCGTTCGGCCAGCACCTTGGCGTTGGCAACGACGCTGGCGGCATAGGTCTTGAATTCCGGGCGCAGCGCCTCACCAAAGGCCACGGCCTTGGCGGCGATGACATGCATCAGCGGGCCGCCCTGCAGGCCGGGGAACACGGCGGAATTGATCTTCTTGCCCAGATCCAGGTCGTTGGACAAGATCATGCCGCCGCGCGGGCCGCGCAGGGTCTTGTGGGTGGTCGTGGTCACCACATGGGCATGCGGCAGCGGGTTGGGATAGACGCCGGCGGCAATCAGACCCGCATAATGGGCCATGTCCACCATGAAATAGGCGCCGATCTCATCCGCGATCTTGCGGAAACGGGCGAAGTCAATGGCGCGCGGATAGGCCGAACCACCGGCGATGATCAGCTTCGGCTTATGTTCGCGCGCCTTGGCTTCCAGATCATCATAATCGATCAGGTGGGTATCGCGGGTCACGCCATAGGAAACGACCTTGAACCACTTGCCGGACTGGTTGGCCGGCGCACCATGGGTCAGGTGGCCACCGGCGGCCAGATCCATACCCATGAAGGTGTCGCCCGGCTGCAGCAGGGCCATGAAAACCGCCTGATTGGCCTGGGCGCCGGAATGCGGCTGCACATTGGCGAATTCACAGCCGAAAAGCTTCTTGGCGCGCTCAATCGCCAACTGCTCGGCGATATCGACATACTCGCAGCCACCGTAATAGCGCTTACCCGGATAACCTTCGGCATACTTGTTGGTGAGGACCGAGCCCTGGGCCTCCAGCACGGCGGTGGAAACGATGTTCTCGGAAGCGATCAGTTCGATCTGTTCCTGCTGGCGGGCCAATTCCTTTCGAATGCCCAGATACAGGTCGGGATCGGCATCGGCCAGCCGGTCGGAGAAGAAACGGGAACCCTGAATGCTGTCCATGATCGTCTGATCCTCAACAGTGAAAGAGGCCGCCGGGTTCAACCCAGCATGGCCACACGGCGGGCATGGCGCCCGCCTTCGAATGGGGTGGAGAAGAAGGTGGCGACACAGTCCTTGGCAATCTCGATCCCCGTGGTGCGCGCACCCAGCACCAGCACATTGGCATCATTGTGCAGGCGGGTCAGCCGCGCGTCGGTCGGGCTGTGACAGAGGGCGGCGCGCACATGGCGATGGCGGTTTGCCGCGATGGAAATGCCGATGCCTGTCCCGCAGATCAACACACCCATGTCGGCACGCCCATCGGCAAGGGCAGCAGCAACAGCATCTGCATAGGTGGGATAATCGACCGACGCACTGCCGTGCGTGCCCAGGTCCAGCACCGCATGCCCCAGTTCGCTCAACTGGGCTGCAACCTGCGCCTTCAGGTCAGGACCGGCATGATCGGATGCAATCGCGATCGTCAAAGCGCCCGCCATGGGACCCGTTTCGTCGCCATTCATGGTGCCACCCTATCCAACAAAATTCCGTACCGCCGGGCGGCCGGCAAAATGGGGAGACGCCCCAGAGCTGGGGGGTCTCTGACGGAGGCGACCCTACCAGATGGTTCCCCGCAGCACCAGAACTCGGGCCTGGATGACAGAGCAAGCCCGCCCTGCCCGTCGCGCTTGCCTGGGCATCCCACGGCCCAAGCCGGTACGCTTCCGAGTCGGTATTGTTCGGTCTTTGGCGTATATCATGCACTCGCACAACAAATCACCATAGGGTCGGTTCGTTATAACGTCCGATATAGACCTACTACAGATGTATCGCCAATGCAGTAGCAGATGGACGAGTGACGCTCTTTCACCAACGCATTATAATAACTCTGATGCCAGAATAGCACCAAGTAATCCAAACAAATTCCTCGATGTTTCCCGTTGACAGAATTTCACCGCCGTGCGAAGCGAAATCATCGCTGGGCGTAATTTGGGAAAAGACGCAATGACCGATCAGCTGGGCAATGATCTGCAGACGGGTGATCTTCTGCGGATGACAGCAGAAATCGTTTCCGCCTATGTCGGCAAGAACACGCTGCAGACACAGCAGCTCGCGGAAGTTATCAACACGGTGTATTCCACCCTCACCGGGCTGCAGGGGGCACCTCAGGAAACCGTGACAGAGCCGTCCCGACCGGCGGTGCCGATCAAGCGTTCCGTGACGCCCGAGTACATTATCTGCCTGGAAGATGGCAAGAAGCTGAAGATGCTGAAGCGGCATCTCCGCTCCACCTACGACATGACGCCGGATGAATATCGGGTGAAGTGGGGCCTGCCACCGGATTACCCGATGGTTGCACCCAACTATGCGGCGCAGCGTTCCGAATTCGCCAAGAAGATCGGTCTGGGCCGTGGTTCGTCGGTGCGCGCCGGTCGCCGCCGGGGCTGATGCCTGGACAGCAGTTTCCATTCAGGAGCAGGCAGCCGGGCCCCTTTACGCCCTTCCCCCCTGCCTATACCAAGCTGCATGATGGCAGCGCCCGGCACCTGAGGGAACACGAAATCTCCCTTGATCGGTCACGATCAAGGGAGGTTGGTATTATACCAATCTGCCGAGGGTTTGACCCTTGGCAGATTGGAGGCTGGCGACCGCCAGCCCGGCGCTCGTGCGCCGTGAAGCCAAGGGCGCGGATGCGCCCGACCGGCGCATGAGGGATAAGCGAAATCTCTCTTGATCGGTCACGATCAGGGGAGGTTGGTATTATACCAATCTGCCGAGGGTTTGACCCTTGGCAGATTGGAGGCTGGCGACCGCCAGCCCGGCGCTCGTGCGCCGTGAAGCCAAGGGCGCGGATGCGCCCGCCCGACGCATGAGGGATAAGCGAAATCTCTCTTGATCGGTCACGATCAAGGGAGATTGGTATTATATGACGATATCAACAACAAGGGCCGTCCCGATATTCGGGACGGCCCTTGTCTTTTCAATCCCACCGCATGAAGAGTTCAGGCGGCATCCTCAAAGGCGACGCCCTTGTCGCGCAGCAGATCCTGCAGCTCGCCCGTCTCGTACATTTCACGGACGATATCGCAGCCGCCGACAAATTCACCCTTCACATAAAGCTGGGGAATCGTCGGCCAGTTGGTGAATTCCTTGATGCCCTGGCGCAAGGCCGGGTCCACCAGGATGTCAAAGCCCTTGAACTTGACGCCCAGGTGACTCAGCACCTGCACGACGGCGGCAGAGAAGCCGCACTGCGGGAACACAGGCGTCCCCTTCATGTACAGCACGACATCATTATCGGCGAGGTCGCGCTTGATGCGCTCGGCAACCGTCTGGTCCATTCTCACATTTCCCTAAAAGCCGTCCCGCCCCAATGGGCATGCGACACACTTTGCTACATATAGCGCCGTTCCCCCGGCTGTAACAGGGGATCGTTCACCCGGCCAATCAAGCGTCCTTAGGCACCGATGTGGTCAGCATCAGCGCATGCAGTTCACCGCCCATGCGGCCTTTCAGTGCCGCATAAACCATCTGGTGCTGGGCCACACGGGCCTTTCCCTTGAAGGCCGGCGTTTCGACATAGGCGGCGTAATGGTCACCATCGCCGCGCAGATCGTCGATACGGACCACGGCATCGGGGAACGCCTCGCGGATCAGGGACTCGATCTCGGATGCCTGCATCGCCATGGGGCTTTTCCTCTCTCAAAATGGGGACGTGCCGGTGAGGAGCGTCGAACGACGCCTCCCACCGGCAACAAACTTACCCCAGCTTGCCTTCCATATAGGCCGGCAGCCAGCTTTCATTGGCTTCCACCAGGGCCGCCACAGAGATGGCGTGCCCGCCGGGGGCGGTCAAGCTGTCGCCACCCACGGTGCCGATGCGGGTCAGGGTCACGCCGGCCTCGGCGGCCTTGGCCTCCACGTCTTCTACATCCGACGGTTTCACCGTCAGCACATAGCGACCCTGATCCTCGCCAAACAGCTCGGCAATATGCCAGCCATCCAGCCCGGCCAGATCGGCGCCCTTGCCCGATGCCATGGCCATTTCGGCCAGCGCCACCTGCAGGCCGCCATCCGACACGTCATGCGAAGCGGTGATCAAGCCGGCCTGAATGGAATCGCGCACGAAGGTGCCATGGCGCTTTTCGGCTTCCAGGTCCACCGCGGGAGCGGGGCCGGCTTCCAGGCCCAGAATTTCGCGCAGATAGAGGCTCTGGCCCAGATGGCCCTCGGTCTCCCCCACCAGCAGAATGACGTCACCATCATTCTTGAAACCCAAGCCGACCGCCTTGTGACCATCGGCCAGCAAACCAACACCACCTACGGTCGGGGTCGGCAGGATGCCTTCGCCGTTGGTCTCGTTGTAAAGCGAGACATTGCCGGAGACGACGGGATAATCCAGCACCCGGCAGGCTTCCGCCATGCCTTCGACGCACCCGGCGAACTGGCCCATGATGCGGGGCTTTTCCGGGTTGCCGAAATTCATGTTGTCGGTAATGGCCAGCGGCAGCGCGCCCACGGCAGACACGTTGCGATAGCTTTCCGCCACCGCCTGCATCCCGCCGCGCACCGGGTCAGCGAAGCAGTAGCGCGGGGTCACGTCGGACGACATGGCCAGCGCCTTGTTGGTGCCGTGTACGCGCACCACGGCGGCATCGGACTGGCCCGAGATGAAGCGGGTGTCGGCGCCCACCTGGCTGTCATATTGCTGCCAGATCCAGCGCTTGGAGGCGAGATCAGGGCAGGAAACCAGCTTGGCCAGGATATCGGCCAGCGACAGATCTTCCGGCCACAGCTCATCCTCGTCCAGATCCAGCTCTGCCGGGGTCGGCGTCGGCTCCGTCGGGCGATGATAGAGCGGGGCCGCATCGAACAGCGGCGCCAGCTCCAGATCGCAATATGTGGTGCCGTCCATCTTCAGCACGAAATGGCCGGTATCGGTCAGATGGCCGATGACGGCGAAGTCCAGTTCCCACTTGTCGAAGATGGCGCGCGCCTCTTCCTCGTGGCCGGGCTTCAACACGATCAGCATGCGCTCCTGGCTTTCCGACAGCATGATCTCGTAGGGGGTCATCCCCACTTCACGCTGCGGCACCTTTTCCAGATGCAGCTCGATGCCCAAACCACCCTTGCCGGCCATTTCAACCGACGAAGAGGTGAGGCCGGCGGCACCCATGTCCTGAATGGACTGGATGGCGTCGGTGTTCATCAGTTCCAGGCAGGCTTCGATCAGCAGCTTTTCGGTGAACGGGTCGCCCACCTGCACTGTCGGGCGCTTGGCCTCACTATCCTCGGTGAATTCCGCCGAGGACATGGTGGCGCCATGGATACCGTCGCGACCGGTCTTGGAACCGACATAGACGACGGGGTTACCGATGCCGGCGGCCTTGGAATAGAAAATCTTGTCCTGGTCGGCGATGCCCACGGTCATGGCATTGACCAGGCAATTACCGTTATAGGCCTTGTGGAAATTGGTCTCGCCACCCACCGTGGGCACGCCGACGCAATTGCCATAATGGCCGATGCCCGACACCACACCGGCCACCAGCTGGCGGGTCTTCGGGTGTGACGGTTCGCCAAAACGCAGCGCGTTCAGGTTGGCCATGGGACGGGCACCCATGGTGAACACGTCGCGCAGAATGCCGCCAACACCCGTCGCCGCACCCTGGAAGGGTTCGATATAGGAGGGGTGGTTATGGCTTTCCATCTTGAAGATGGCGGCCTGACCGTCACCAATATCAATGACGCCGGCATTCTCCCCCGGACCGCAGATCACCCAGGGGGCCTTGGTCGGGAACTTCTTCAGCCAGACGCGGGACGACTTGTAGGAGCAATGCTCCGACCACATCACCGAATAGATGCCCAGTTCGGTGAAGGTGGGCGTGCGGCCGACAATCTCCAGCAGGCGGACATATTCGTCCGCCTTGATGCCATGCTCAGCGGCGAGATCTTCCGTGACCGCGGGTTCTTTCCAGGACGTGGCGCTCACGACAGGCTCTCCACCAGGCTATCGAAGAAGGCACGGCCATCAATATTGCCATGCAGCGGATCAAAGGCGCGTTCGGGATGCGGCATCATCCCCAGCACATTGCGCTGGGCGTTGAAAATGCCGGCAATGTCGTTGGTGGCGCCGTTGGGGTTGGCCTGATCAGCGCTCTGGCCGGGCAAGGCGGCATAGCGGAACGCCACCAGCCCTTCACCTTCCAGACGCTTCAGCGTCTCCTCATCGGCGACGTAATTGCCTTCACCATGGCCGACCGGAATGCCGATCACCTGGCCCTTGGCATATTTCTTCGTGAAGTCGCTGTCGGTATTTTCCACCGTCAGGCCGACGGTGCGGCAGACATATTTCAGCGACTTGTTGCGGATCAGCGCGCCGGGCAGCAAACCCGCCTCGGCGATGATCTGGAAGCCATTGCAGATGCCGACGACGCGCACGCCCTTGGCGGCGCGTTCCTTCACCAGCTTCATGATGGGCGAATGGGCGGCCATGGCGCCGCAGCGCAGATAGTCGCCATAGGAGAAGCCGCCCGGCACGGCGATCACATCGACATCCGGCAGTTCGGTGTCCTTGTGGAAAGCCATGTGGGGTTTACGGCCGGAGGCCTGCTCAAGCGCCACCGCGATATCACGATCGCAGTTCGAGCCGGGAAAGACGATGACGGCGGACTTCATCCCGCGGAACCCATTCCTGGAGGTGGAGGGAAGGGCGGAGAACCGTCAGCGGGACGGTGCCCCCGATGCGGGCGGAACCTACTTCCGCTCCGTTCCCAATGCAAGGATCGCCAGCCCGCCGGTGTCTGATAGCTGCCCCCCATTTGTGCGGGGGGCTATAATACCAACCTCCCTTGATCGTGACCGATCAAGGGAGATTTCGCTTATCCCTCATGCGCCGGGCGCTGCCATCATGCTGCTTGGCTTCACGGCGCATGAGCGCCGGGCTGGCGGTCGCCAGCCTCCAAACCGCCAAGGGGCAAACCCTTGGCGGTTTGGTATAAGGGCATCAGGCGGCGCGGCGATGCGGACCGGGAACGGCCTGTTCCGGTTCAGTCTCCACCGGCAGGGTAATGATCGCATCCATCCCGCCTTCCGGGCGGTTGCACAGGCGCACATCCCCCCCATGGCCGCGCGCCACCGACCGGGCGATGGAAAGGCCGAGCCCCACGCCGCCGGTGCGGCGGTTGCGCGATGCCTCCAGCCGGACAAAGGGCTGAAACACGCGTTCCATCTCCCCTTCCGGGATTCCGGGGCCGTCATCGGCGATGGTGATTTCCACCTCATGCCCCCGCCGCGTCATGGAAACACGGGCCATCCCGCCATAGGCAAGGGCGTTTTCCACCAAATTGCGCACGGCCCTGCGCAAGCTGCTGGTGCGACAGACCAGGGGAAGGCGTGTTGCCTCGGCAAAGAACACCGGCTGACCGGTATCCGCAAAATCATCGCAGACACTTTCGACCAGAGTGGCCAGATCGGCCCGCACCGCCTCCTCCCCCACCTCCTCCCGGCTGAAGGCGAGAGCGGCTTCCACCGTGCTGCGCAACTCGTCCAGGGTTTCCAGCATCCGGGTCTTGGTCTCCCCCTCCTCCAGCAACTCCACCCGCAGGCGCAGGTTGGTGATGGGGGTGCGCAGATCGTGGCTGACGGCGGCCAGCATGCGGGTACGGTCATCCACGAAGCGACGAATACGCTCGCCCATGGCATTGAATGCCTGGGTAGCGCGCTGCACCTCCTCCGTACCGCCCTTGTTGGGCAGTGGCGCCACCGTTTCACCCCGGCCCAGCCGGTCGGCCCCATCGGCCAATGCCCGCAGCGGGCGCGACATGCGGCGGGAAATGTAAAACGCCACCAGCCCCACCATGATCAGCGATGTCAGCACCGATCCGGTGGCCACATCGCTCCAGATATCCGGCTGCACGGTGCGACGGTTGACGGCGTTCAGCCATTGGCCATCAGGCAGGCGAATGGAGAATTTCATTCCCATCTCTACCGGCGTCAGGACGGCCCAGGGATTTTGGAACAGAACTGGGGTAGCGTTCTCTGCCTTGATCCAGATTTTGAACAAAACCTGATCAGAGGGCACATTGGCGGCCAACGCCAGCTTGTCCCAGATGGCCCTGTCGGCAGCGTCGCGCGGCTGATAATCGCGTGGCAGCAGGGAGGTTTCGTCCAGCGTATAGCGCGTGTTGCTGCTGGCGATCGCCTTCAACACACCTTCGCGATACTCCAGCGGCAGGGTGGAGACGATACGGGCCGTGCCCGCCACCCGCTGCAGCATTTCCTCCATATGGGTGCGGCGGACAGCGGCGACCTTTTCATCCAGTGACGCGGTCCAGCTGCCCAGCTTGGCCACCAGCACCGCTGCCACCAACAGAAAAACCATCTGGGTAAACAGGCTGCGCGGACGCAGCAGCGTGGCGCGCAGCCTGTCCAGGGTGGAGATGGCTTCGTTCATGACAGCGCCCGAACCTCCGTGGCCAGACAATAGCCACCACCCCAGACCGTCTTGATCAGGGTGGGGTTACGGCTGTCGGGTTCGATCTTGCGGCGCAGGCGGCTGACCTGATTATCGATGGACCGGTCGAACACATCCGCCTCCCGCCCCTTGGTCAGGTCCAGCAACTGTTCGCGTGACAGCACCATGTTGGGATGACGGACAAAGGCTTCCAATAGGGAAAATTCGGCGGTGGAGAGGGAGACGACAATCCCATCCTCACCCGTCAGTTCACGCCGCGCCAAATCCAGCACCCAGCGATCGAAGGTCAGCCGTGTCTCCTCCCCCCGCCTTTTGCCGCCCCCCACGGGCAGGCTGTGGCTGCGGCGCAGTACGGCACGGATGCGGGCCAGCAGTTCACGCGGCTCGAAAGGCTTGGTGACATAATCATCCGCCCCCATTTCCAGCCCGATGATGCGATCCATCGGCTCCCCGATGGCGGTCAGGAAGATGACGGGCGTGTCCAGCGTCTCCCGGATATGGCGGAACAGCGACAGGCCATCCTCCCCCGGCATCATCACGTCCAGCACGATCAGATCGACAGCGGCGGCGCGCAGGCGGCGGCGGGCCATGGCCGCATCTTCCGCCGCCGTAATGCGCATGCCGTGCTTTTCCAGAAACCGGCTCAGCGTCTCCCGGATATCGCGGTGATCATCGACAAGAAGAATATGCGGCGTATCGGACGACATGGCTCTGCTGACAAAAGGGCGACTGACTGCCAAAGTTCGCACGGGGGCCCGCCGCATTCAAAGGCGAACTGGTATCAATTTATGTCAACCACCCTGCGGATAAGCCAATTCCCGCAGCACCGCCCGCACGGGGGAAGCATCCGCCGTGGCCAGCCGCAGGGGCGGGGCGATCAGTTCATAAGACCCATCCGCCACGCCATCCAGCACCAGCCCTTCCAGGATGGCCATGCCATGGCGGCGCACGGCCATATGGGCATCCAGGCTTTTGCTTTCCTGCGGGTCGACCGAGGGCGCGTCGGTGCCGATCAGCCGCACGCCGCGCGCTGCCAGCCAATCCATCAAGGCCGGGTCGATGGCGGTGAAATCGCTGACCCAGCCAGCGGGGAAGCGTTCAAAGGTGCGCAGAAGCAGGCGGGTGGTGCCCTCGCGGAAATGCGGTGCCACATGCGCCACCCCGGCCAGCCCCACACCGGGCGGAATGGTCAGCAGCTGGCAGGGGCCGATATAGGTTTCCAGCGGCACCTCGCCCATCGGCAGGCCGGCATCATCATAATGCAGCGGCGCATCCGTGTGGGTGCCGGTATGGGTGGACAGGCTGATCTGGCAGACATTGACCGGGCAGCCGGGCCCGATGCTCCAGGTGCGTTCCTCCCGATAGGGGCTGTCACCGGGCCAGACGGGTATGCCCACCCGCACCTTCTGGCTGATATCCCAGAGTTTTCCGCTCATAGCGCCGTCCTCAGGCTCAACAGTTCGGGGAAGAAGGACAGGTCCAGCGCCTTGACCAGATAGGAGACGCCGGCACTGCCGCCCGTGCCTTGCTTGTAACCGATGATCCGTTCCACGGTTTTCATGTGGCTGAAGCGCCATTGCTGGAACCGGTATTCCAGATCGACCAGCTTTTCCGCCAGTTCATACAGCTCCCAATGGGTGGCGGTATCGCGGTAAACGGTGGCCCAGGCCGCCTCCACCGCCTTGTCGCTGCGATAGGGCTCCCGCCAGTCGCGCGACAGGTGACTTTGCGGGATGGTAAAACCGCGCCGGGCCAGCAGGGCCAGACATTCATCATAAAGCGACGGCTCGCCCAGCGCCGCCAGCAGCCGTTCATGGGTGGCCGGGTCGCCCTGGTGGACCGGAATCATCCCGGCATTCTTGTTGCCCAGCATGAATTCCAGCAACCGGTATTGCCAGGACTGGAAGCCGGAGCTTTGGCCCAGATGCGGGCGCAGCCGGCTGTAATCAGCCGGCGTCATGGTGGACAGCACGTCCCAGCCCTGGATCAGTTGGGCCTGGATGCGGGCCACCCGCGCGATCATCTTGAAGGCGGGGCCGAGATCATCCCGTCTTATCTGGTCGCGCGCTGCCGCCAACTCATGCAGGCACAGCTTCATCCAGAGTTCGGATGATTGATGAATGATGATGAACAACAACTCATCATGCTCGCCCGAGCGGGCATGCTGGCAGGAAAGCAGGTCACCCAGCCCCAGATAGTCGCCATAGCTCATGGGCGGGGCCTGATGGATATTCTCGGTCGAAAGATCGACGCTGGTCTTTTTCATGGAAGCCTTCTGTCCGACATGGCCGCCGCCTGTTGCTGGTCGATATAGCATGGGCCTGCCGGCCTGGCACCGGCCCCACCCGGAAAACGCTATAAAACCCTCTGTCGGCCACGGTATAAGGCGGTGATTCATCCATAAGGGCGGCGTTGTTTCCATGGGACAGATCCTTGATATCCTGGCGTCCGGCATCATCGCGGTGATCAGCGCCATGGGCTATGCCGGCGTGGCGCTGCTGATGGCCATTGAGTCGGCCTGTATCCCGCTGCCCTCTGAAATCATCATGCCTTTCGCGGGATATTTGGTTTCTACCGGCCAGATGAACCTGCTGCTGGTGGCCACCGCCGGGGCGGTGGGCTGTAATCTGGGGTCGGAGCTGGCCTATATCATCGGCAAGCGCGGGGGGCGGGCCGCCATCCTGCGCTGGGGACGCTATGTGCTGCTGGATGCCCATGATCTGGACATGGCTGACCGGTTCTTTGCCCGGTTCGGCGCGCCGGCCATGTTCATCGCCCGCATGCTGCCGGTGATCCGCACCTTCATCGCCCTGCCCGCCGGCATCTCCGCCATGCCGCGCCTGCCCTTTCACCTCTACACCTTTGTCGGCTCCTGGCTCTGGTGTTACGGGCTGGCCTATATCGGCATGGCGCTGGGTGAACAGTGGCACGAAAACCCGGTGCTGCAGACCTGGCTGCACCGGTTCGACGCGCTGATCGTGGTGGGCATTCTGGCGTTGGGCGGGCTGTTCCTCTGGCACAAGCTGCGTCACCTGCGCCGTCACCCGTGAAGGCTGATTGGAAAAAGGGAGAGGGTTGGGCTGGCGGGGCTCACGCTATGCAGGATAGGGGCAATTACGATATGGTAGTTAAAGATATTACCTTTTGGTTCGGAGGTTGGCATGGGATCTGCCACATCCATCAAGCTTGATGACGATATGAAGGGACGCATCCGGCATCTTGCCGAGGCTCGGCAACGCACGTCACATTGGATCATGCGGGAAGCGATCGCCCAGTATGTCGAGCGCGAAGAGAAGCGTGAGGCGCTGCGGCGCGACACGTTGCAGGCTTGGGAGGAGTTCCAGAAAACCGGCTTTCATGCGACCGCTGAAGAGGTTGATCGGTGGCTGGAGAGCTGGGGAACTGACTACGAATTGCCAGCACCTGAATGTCTCAAGTGAGATTTGCCCCGGCGGCGATCCGGGATTTACAATGAATTCGGGAATTTCTGCACCCAAAGAGCGCCGACGCCGCGCGTCGTGCTGGCGAAGCGATCCGCGAAGGCGTCAAACTTCTTGCTGCGCATCCCGGCCTCGGTCGGACGGTCGATGAGCTTCCCGAAGAGTTCCGGGAGTGGCTTATCGACTTTGGTGATAGCGGTTACGTCGCGCGATATCATATTGATGAAGACGCGGTGACCATCCTTGCGGTCCGACATCAACGGGAAGCAGGATACGCATAACCGCAAGTTATAATGCAGAAGGTCGTCGCATTCGCAACAATTGACGTTCGCGCCCAGCATCGCCTTATTATTGAAGCGGCCCGATGATTGCTCATCGGGCCGCTTTTTCATTTCTGGATGCGTTTTCATGTCCGCCAAATCCACACCCGCCGTCAATGCCATGAAACAGGCCGGTGCCGCCCACCGGCTGTTGGAATATGATTACGACCCGGATGCCGATGCCATCGGCATGGCCGCCGCTGCGGCCCTGGGGGTTGATCCGGCCATGCTGTTCAAGACCCTGGTCAGCGACGTCGAAGGGGTGGGACTGGTCTGTGCCGTCATCCCCTCCCCCGCGCGGCTGGACCTGAAGGCGCTGGCCGCCGCAGCCGGGGGCAAGCGGGCGCAGTTGGCCGATCCGAAAGTGGCGGAACGGGTTTCCGGCTATGTCATCGGCGGCATCAGCCCCCTGGGGATGAAGCGCAAGCTGCCAACCCTGATCGATGCCAGCGCGCAGGCTCTGCATGAGATGATTGTCAATGGCGGGCGACGGGGACTGCAGATCGCGGCAGCCCCCGCCGATTTGGTCCGGGTACTGGGAGCAAAACTGGTCGCGATCACGGTGGCCAAGTAAAGACCGCACATATCCTTCCGATATCCCGGACAATATTGGCAGGCTGGTCGCCTCCTCCGCATACTCGATTGTCGGTTGGGGAGGAGCGATTGGGTGTTTCGATGGTCAGGGAGAAGCCGCAAACGGCGCCGCTGGATGGGGAATTGACGCGGCTGACGGCCCTGCGCCGCCTGTCGATCCTGGATACACCGCCAGAGCCGCAGTTTGACCGGGTGGTGACCCTCGCCTCCCGCTTCCTGCACGCGCCCATCTCCCTCGTCAGCCTGCTGGACAGTGAACGGCTCTGGTTCAAGGCCCGCTACGGTTCACCCGTGCATCAGGTGCCGCGCTCCGAATCCTTTTGCGAATATGCCATCCGTCAGCCCGATCAGGTAATGGTGGTGCCCGATGCCCGCCGGGATGAGCGGTTCCAGCGCCATCCCGCCGTTATTGCCGGGCCAAAGGTGCGCGCCTATGCTGGCGCTCCGCTGGTGGACAGCAAGGGCCAGGCCGTTGGCACCTTGTGCGTACTGGACCCGCGGCCGCGTGACTTCACGCCTGAAGAACAATCCACCCTGGCCGATCTGGCCGCCATCGTGGTGGATGAATTGCATCTGCGGGTGGTGAACAACGAACTGACGCGGTTGGCCCAAACCGACCCGCTGACCGGGGCGCATAACCGGCGCAGCTTCTTTGCACAGGCCGCGCGCGACATGGCCCGCCAACGGCGCCAGCGTCAGCCCTTGGCCGTGTTGGTGCTGGATATCGACCATTTCAAGGATGTGAATGACCGTTACGGCCATGATGTGGGCGATCTGGTACTGATGCATCTGGCCAGCAGCATCGGCCGCGATATCCGTTTGACCGACAGTTTCGCCCGGATCGGCGGGGAGGAATTTGCCCTGCTGCTGGAAAATACCGGCCCCACCGTCGCGCTGGAGGTGGCGGAGCGAATCCGCGCCATGGTTGAAGGTATGGTGATCGGGGCTGCCGGCGGGGCGCTTTCCGTCACCATCAGCATCGGCGTCGCCATGATCAATTGGGATGAGACCGACATCAGCCCCGCCCTGCGCCGCGCCGACATGGCGCTGTACGCCGCCAAGCGGGCCGGGCGCAATCAGGTGCAGGCGGCGGATTGATCTGGCCGCCGGTTTTCACCCCACCGGATGCGGCGCGGGCGCACCTGCCGCCACGGCAGCCAGATTGGCCAGGGTGGTGTGGGCAATGGCGGTCAATGCCTCCTCTGTCAGAAATGCCTGATGGCCGGTGATCAGCACATTGGGGAAGGTCAACAGGCGCTGGAAAACATCGTCCTGCACGATCTCATTCGACAGATCCTCGAAAAACAGGTCGCGCTCATCTTCATAGACATCCAGCGCCACGCCCCCCAATTTGCGTGATTTCAGCCCGATGATCAGGGCGGCGCTGTCGATCAGCCCGCCGCGGCTGGTATTGATCAGCATCATGCCAGGCTTTGCCGCCTCGATGGCGGCGGCATTGATCATGTGCTTGGTCTGCGGCGTCAGCGGGCAATGCAGGGTCAGGAAATCCGACTGGGCCAGCAGGGTGGCAAGGTCGGTATAGCCGATCCCCTGGGCCGTCAGGGCCGGATCGGGGCGGGCATCATGGGCCAGCACATGACAGCCAAAGCCCAGCGCCAGGATGCGCGCCACCTGGGCGCCGATACGGCCCGTACCGACCACCCCCACCGTGCGGCCCTTCAGGTTACGACCGGTCAACCCGTTCAGGGCGAAGTTGTTTTCCCGCACCCGCATCCAGGCCCGGTGGATGTTGCGGTCCAGCGCCAGCAGCAGGCCAACGGTGAATTCCGCCACCGCCTCGGGGGAATAGGCAGGCACATTGACCACTTGCATCCCCAGTTCACGCGCCACCGCCAGATCGACATTGTTATAGCCGGCACAGCGTAGGGCGATGGTGCGGACGCCCCCTTCGGCCAGGATGCGCAGGGCCGCCGCATTCAACCGGTCATTGACGAAGACGCAGACCGCCGGAAACCCCTTGGCCAGCAGCGCTGATTGGGCATCCAACCGCACCTCGAAATATTCAAGGTCCAGCCCCTGGCCATGGTTGGCACGGTCGAAATGCAGCCGTTCGTATGGTTTGGTGGAAAAGAAGGCGACGCGCATGGTGATGTGTTCCTTTATTCCGGGCCAACGGGGTGGATCAACCGCCGCCATGGGTGGCGCGGCGCGGCGCCCTCACCTGCACCTCCCCCATGACAGTAACAAAGAAAGCGGTGGTCCAGCCGATCAGGATGACGCCATTTATTCCCTCGATCCCAGCGACGATCTGCCAGGCGGGTGCTATGGCATGGTCGCTATAGCCGATGGCACCATAGGTAATCAGGGAGAAATAAACCGCTTCGCGCAGGGAATTGACCGCCCCCGCCGCCTCATAGATGCCGGCATAGATCCAGATTTCCACCCCATGCAACGCGAACAGGCCCAGCACGATCAACCAGATCGTCACCAGCGCATGCAGATGCCGGGATGGGGGCTGGCGACCGCCCATGAAATCCGACAGGCGGCGCAGTTGCCACAATCCCAGCGCATGCAGGGTGACAGTCAGCACCACCAGCCCCGTGGCGATCAGCAATTCCATCAGCATGCCCGTGTCGATATCCACCGCTGCTTTCTCCCCCCTTCACGAGGCCGGCTTGCCGCCGATCTCCGCCATCACACGGGCTGCCGTTTCCCGCACCATCTCCCCCAACGCCGCAATGCGGGCATCGGTGATGCGCGCCATCGGGCCGGAGAGAGAGACGGCGCAGGCCGGATCGCCATGTTCGTTGAACACGGTGGCCGCCACACAGCGCAAGCCCACCGCATGTTCCTCATCATCAATGGCATAGCCGCGCGCCCGGATGGCGGCAAGATCGGTCTTCAACCCGGCCAGACTGGTGACAGTGCGTTCTGTCATCTGGGCCAGCCCGTTGCGAGCGATATGGCGGGAAAGGTCGCCGTCTGCCATCGCCGCCATCAGCGCCTTGCCCACACCGGAACAATGCATCGGCACGCGCGCACCCAGCCGGGCAAAAGTGCGCATCATCTCCCGGCATTCCACCTGGGACAGGTAAACGGCCATGCCCTGATCCTCTATGGCCAGGTTCACCGTCTCCCCGCTGCGTTCCATCAGCCAGCGCATATGCGGCCTTGCCATGCGCACCACGTCGCGGGTGCGCAGGAAACCATTGCCGGCGATGAAGGCCTGCACGCCCACGCTCCACAGCTTGGTTTCGGCATCGAACCGCACATAGCGTTCCGATTCCAGCGACGTCAGCAGCCGGTGCGTGGTGGACCCCGCCAGCCCCACCGCATTGGCCAGTTCGGTCAGGGTGGCCCCGCCATCGCTCAAGGCCAGCCGGTTCAAAATCGCCAGCGCCCGGCCCAGGGCCTGCACCTGCCCGCCGCGCTCGCTCTCCTCTTTCTTGGCTGCCATCGCCCCATCTTTCCGCATCGTGGAAAGACTTCCATAACATATTGCGGTGCCCGGGGCAGCGGGCTTATCGTTATCAACAGAGGAAATGCCACACGAGGGAACCCGCCCCATGTCCACCCCCATCCGCCTTCATGGCCTGACTATCGATGCCGAGTTGCACCAGTTCATTGAGACAGAGGCATTGCCCGGCACGGGCGTGGAACCGGCTGCCTTCTGGCAGGGCTTTGCCAGCCTGCTCCAGGATCTGACGCCGATCAACCGGGCGCTGCTGGCCAAGCGTGACGCGCTGCAGGCCCAGATCGACGGCTGGCACCAGCCCCGCAGGGGCCAGCCGCATGATCAGGATGCCTATGAGGCGTTCCTGCGGGAGATTGGTTATCTGCTGCCGGAAGGGCCGGATTTCACCATCACCACCAGCAACACGGATGAGGAGGTGTCGCGCCTCGCCGGGCCGCAGCTGGTGGTGCCGGTGATGAATACCCGCTTCGCGCTGAACGCCGCCAATGCGCGCTGGGGCAGCCTGTATGATGCGCTTTATGGCACCGACGCGCTGGGCGATGTTGGTACGCCGGGCACCAAGGGCTATGACCCGGTGCGCGGTGCCGCCGTGATCGCCAAGGGGCGGGAATTGCTGGATCAGGCGGCCCCACTGGCCCAGGGTAGCCATAAAGACGTGACCGGTTACGGCATCCGCCATGGCCAGCTGGTCGCCACCCTGACCGGGGGTGCGGAAACAGGCCTGCGCGATGGGGACCAGTTCAAGGGCTGGCAGGGGGAGGCAACGGCCCCCACCAGCCTGCTGCTGGCCCATCACGGGCTGCATCTGGATATCATCATCGACCGGGGCCACCCGATCGGGCGGGATGATGCGGCGGGCGTGGCCGATATCGTGCTGGAATCGGCCCTGACGACGATCATGGATTGCGAGGATAGCGTTGCCGCCGTGGATGCCGCCGACAAGGTGACGATCTATCGCAACTGGTTGGGCCTGATGAAAGGCAACCTGACCGCCAGTTTTGAAAAGGGCGGCAAGGTTCTGGAACGCGCGCTGAACCCGGACCGCACATATCAGGCAGCCGCTGGCGGCACGCTGAGCCTGCACGGTCGGGCCTTGATGTTCATCCGCAATGTCGGCCATCTGATGACCATCGATGCCGTCACCTTCGCGGATGGTTCCTGGGTGCCGGAGGGGATTCTGGACGGCATCCTCACCAGCCTGATCGCCCTGCATGATCTGCGGCGCCAGGGTGGGCTGGCCAACAGCCGCACCGGCAGCGTCTATATCGTCAAGCCCAAGATGCATGGGCCGGAAGAGGTCGCCTTTGCCAACAGCCTGTTCGACCGGATCGAGGATGTGCTGGGCCTGACCCGCCACACGCTGAAAATCGGCATCATGGATGAGGAGCGGCGCACCACCATCAATCTGAAGGAATGCATCCGCGCCGCAGGCGAGCGGGTCTGTTTCATCAATACCGGCTTCCTGGACCGGACGGGCGATGAAATCCACACCTCCATGCAGGCGGGCCCGATGATCCGCAAGGGCGACATGAAGGCCGCCGCCTGGATCGGCGCTTACGAGAACTGGAATGTTGATAATGGGCTGGCCTGCGGCTTTCGCGCCCACGCACAGATCGGCAAGGGCATGTGGGCGATGCCGGACCGGATGGCCGACATGCTGAAGGCCAAGATCGGCCATCCGCTGGCCGGCGCTAACACGGCCTGGGTGCCGTCGCCCACCGCCGCCACGCTGCACGCGCTGCATTACCATCAGGTGGATGTGGCCGCCCGGCAGGCCGAACTGGCCAGCCGCCCCCGCGCCGCCCTGCGCGATATCCTGACCGTACCGCTGGCCAATGGCATCAACTGGTCAGCCGACGAAATCCGCCAGGAGCTGGAAAACAACGCCCAAGGCATTCTTGGCTATGTGGTGCGCTGGGTGGATCAGGGGGTGGGCTGTTCCAAGGTGCCGGACATCCATGATGTCGGGCTGATGGAAGACCGCGCCACCCTGCGCATTTCCAGCCAGCATATCGCCAACTGGCTGCTGCACGGGGTCTGCGACCGGGAACAGGTGCTGGCGGTGATGCAGCGCATGGCCGCCGTGGTGGACCGGCAGAACGCCGGCGACCCCGAATATCGCCCGATGGCCCCGGATTTCGCCGGCTCCATCGCCTTTCAGGCCGCCTGCGATCTGGTGTTCAAGGGTGTGGAGCAGCCCAACGGCTATACAGAGCCGCTGCTGCACAAACACCGCCGCGCGCTGAAGGCGCGAGCGTGAGGGAAGGAAGAAGTGCCTAAGTTCAACCGTCACCCTGGCGAAAGCCGGGGTGACGGATGGGCACTTAAACTACACTCACTCCGCCGCAACGGCCTCCAGGCGCCCATTCACCAGGGCGTCGTAATCCAGCATCAGATTGCGGCAGACCTCACCGGGGGTGAAGGTCCAGTCGCCGATGCGACCGACCGGGGTGACTTCCGCCGCCGTCCCGGTCAGGAAGATTTCAGAGGCACCCTGCACCTCTTCCAGCTGAATATGGCGTTCGATCACCTGATAGCCACGGCGCTTGGCCAGGTCGATCACCGTCTGGCGGGTGATGCCGTTCAGGAAGCAATCGGGCGTCGGCGTGTGGATGGCGCCATCCTTGATCATGAAGAAATTGGCGCCCGTGGCTTCCGCCACATAACCCCGGTAATCCAGCATCAGCGCATCCTGGAAGCCGTCCTTTTCCGCCGCATGCTTGGACATGGTGCAGATCATGTACAGGCCGGCGGCCTTGGCTTCCGTCGGGGCCGTATCCGGGGCCGGACGACGCCACTTGGAAAGCTGCAAATGGATGCCCTTCATGCGGGCTTCCGGGGTGAAATAGCTGGGCCATTCCCAACAGGCGACCGCCAGATGAATCTTGTTGTGCTGGGCGGAAACGCCCATCATCTCGCTGCCGCGCCAGGCGACGGGGCGGATATAGCCATTGACCATGTTGGCCGCCTTGCAGGTGGCAACCTTGGCCTCTTCAATCTCATCCACACTATAGGGGATATCGAAGCCCAGCAGCTCGGCCGATTTCTTCAGGCGCACACTATGTTCGCGCGACTTGAAGATCGAACCGTTGTAAATGCGCTCCCCCTCGAATACACAACTGCCATAGTGCAGGCCGTGGGTCAGTACATGCACCTTGGCATCCCGCCAGGGCACCAGCTGACCGTCGTACCAGATATGCCCGTCGCGGTCATGGAAGGGGATTATCGACATGATGGTGGCTTCCTCGTTACTTTATGTCCGTAGGGACGCTGCCCACGATACGGAATTGCAGAAATAAGTCAACATGGCTGACGTAAAATCAGGTCCGAACCCGCTGTTCCTCCGTGAGGAGGATCTCCGCCAAGGCATCGAGCTGCTGTTCTACGCATATCGCGACTTTACCGCCGAACCGGACGCGATGCTTGCGAAAATCGGGCTGGGACGGGCGCATCACAGGGTCGTCTATTTCGTGGGACGCTATCCGGGCATCAATGTCACGGAGTTGCTGGGCATCTTGCAGATCACCAAACAGAGCCTGGCGCGCGTGCTGGGCGATCTGGTCGCCCAAGAATATATCGCCCAGCGCGCCGGCACCAAGGACCGGCGCCAGCGCCTGCTGACCCTGACGGAAAAGGGGCTGGAGTTGGAACGCACCCTGTCGGATGCCCAACGCGCCCGCATCGCCCAGGCCTACCGCGCTGCCGGGGCGGCGGCGGTGGAGGGATTCCGCACCGTGATGCTGGGCATCATCGATGCCGATGACCGGGCCAAATTCCAGCCGCCGGGGCCAGGCAAACGCTAAACTTGCCCGCTGCCCCTGACAGCTGGCCCATGCTATCAATTGGCCCATGACCGATATTGCCGACCAGCCCCATATCCTTGTCGTTGATGACGATACGCGCCTGCGCGAGGCGCTGCGCCGCTATTTGTCGCAAAACGGTTTCATGGTGACGGCGGCACAGGATGCCGCCGATGCCCGTGCCCGGCTGGGCGGGCTGGCGTTCGACCTGATCGTGCTGGATGTGATGATGCCGGGCGAAAGCGGGCTGGACCTGTGCCGCGATCTGTCGGCCCAGGGCATCGCCCCCATCCTGCTGCTGACCGCGCGCGCGGAGGCGGAGGATCGCATCCAGGGGCTGGAGGCTGGGGCCGATGATTACCTGCCCAAACCGTTTGAGCCGCGCGAGTTGGTGCTGCGCGTCCAGTCCATCCTGCGCCGGCAGGCAAGGCCGGGAACAGCGGGCGGTAACAACGGCCCCGCCCCCATCCGCATCGGCCGCTGGCTGTTCGATCCTGTGCGGGACGAGCTGCGCGACGGGGAGGAGGTGGTGCGCCTGACCAGCATGGAGTCGGGCCTGCTGCGCGCCCTGGCCGCCGCCCCCGGCGTTGTGCTGTCGCGGGAGGAACTGGTGGAAAAGGCCGCCGTGGATGCCGGCAATGACCGCACCATCGATGTGCAGGTGACCCGCCTGCGCCGCAAGCTGGAAGGCGACCCGCGCGAGCCGCGCTATCTGCTGACGGTGCGTGGCGAGGGTTATGTGTTGAGGCCGGATTGATCCGCTGGCGCGATTGGTGGCGGCGACGGCCCCGACCGTTCCGGCTGCTGAAACGCTATATGCCGGCGACCCTGTTCGCCCGGTCGCTGCTGATCATGATGACGCCGGTGGTGCTGGCCCAGGGCATCGCCACCTTCATCTTCTATGACCGCCATTGGGATACGATGACCCAGCGGCTGGCCATGGGCGTGGCGGGCGAAATCGCCCTGGTCATTGAACAGTTGGGGCGCGACCCGGACAAGGCGGCGCGGGAAGAAACCCTGGCCATGGCGGCCCGCACCACCGACATCCTGATCAGCTTCAATCCCGGTGAGATGCTGCCCACCACACCGCCGCGCCCGCGCACGGCGCTGGAGGATACGCTGGCCGATGCGCTGGACGAACGGGTGCGGCGGCCCTGGCGCATCAACGCCAATATCGCCCATAAATGGATCGAAATCCGCGTGCAGTTGCCTGGTGGCGTGCTGTCGGTACTGTCGCCCGAACGCCGTCTCTACAGCTTCACCTCCTACCTGTTCATCATCTGGATGCTGGGCAGCTCTCTGGTGCTGTTTTCCATCGCCACCCTGTTCATGCGCAACCAGATCCGCCCCATCCGCCGGCTGGCCGTGGCGGCGGATGCCTTTGGTAAAGGCCGGGATATCAGCGATTTCCGGCCAGAGGGTGCGGCAGAGGTACGCCAAGCCGCCCATGCCTTTCTGGTGATGCGCGAGCGCATCCGCCGGCAGATCAGCCAGCGCACGGAAATGCTGGCCGGGGTCAGCCACGATCTGCGCACGCCTTTGACCCGGATGAAACTGCAATTGGCCATGATGCCGGAATTGCCGGAGGTGGAGGAACTGAAGGCCGACGTCGTTGAAATGCAGGTAATGATCGACGGCTATCTCTCCTTCGCACGCGGGGCCGGTGACGAACAGCCCCAGCCGGTGGACCTGGGCGCACTGCTGGAGGAGGTGGCCACCAATGCACGGCGCGAAGGGGCCAGCCTGACGCTGGACATGGGGCCGGCGGCGGAGGATGAGGTGGTGCTGCCGCTGCGCCCCAATGGCCTGCGCCGTTGCCTTGCCAACCTGGTGGGCAATGCCAAACGTTATGGCCACCATGTCTGGCTGTCGCTGGCGATGGGCGAAACGGTGGTGGAGATCATCGTCGATGATGATGGCCCCGGCATTCCGCCAGATCAGCGTGAAGGCGTGTTCAAGCCCTTTCACCGGCTGGAACCGTCGCGCAACCAGTCCACCGGCGGTGTGGGCCTGGGGCTGACCATCGCGCGCGACGTGGCGCGGCGGCATGGCGGCGATGTTCTGCTGCGCGACAGCCCGAGGGGTGGTCTGCGCGCCGTGGTACGGCTGCCGCTGTGACAGAGCCGAACGTCAATGGGCGTGGGCAGCCAGCGTTTCTTCCAGCCGCAACAGCATCGGCACCAACTCGTCCTCGCTGACCAGCTGCGCCGCCTCCGCCAAGGCCATCCAGCGCCGGTCGCGCTGGCCCTTTTCCGGCCAGTCATCCAGCATTTTGGTTACTTGCAGCAGAAAGACGGAAACGTCGCACTCCACCAAACTGCCATCGGCCATCCGCTTATTATAGCGGTACTGGCCAACGGGCTGGCAATCCACCCGGCCCTTGATGCCGGCTTCCTCAAACGCCTCCCGCTCCGCCATGACGCAGGCGCCCAGCGATTTCTTGGCCCAGCCCTTGGGAATGATCCAGCGCTTCGTCTCCCGCGAAGTCACAAGCAAAACTTCCGGCTTGCCGTTGACCAGCCGGTAGGGGAGAGCAGCACACTGGGATGTTTTTGTCTGGGCCATGGATATGCTTGAAGAACCTTGTTCGAAAAAGAGTGTAAGGCGGGCGGCGCGCAATGGTAGCACGCATAAGGTTATGGCTTACACCTGGTTAACGATGCGCCAAACTACCTGTTCCCCGACACCAGCGTGAGGCTTGCACACCCCGCCGTCAAGAATGTCTGTTTCTTGACAATTGAATTACAGAATTGTGACACAGAATGTTAGAGAAAGGGGTAGAAGCCGCGTGCGGCCTGCCCATAGTAGCCCGCACGGCCCCAGACCATTGAAAGCGGAACCCATGCTGAGCCTGTTCCGGGCCTTGCTGCCGAAGGAAGAACGTTTCTTCGACCTGTTCGCCGAACATACGCAATATACCTACGCCGCCGCCCAGGCCCTGCAGGCCATGCTGCAGGCGGGCGACGATCTGGAGGGCCGCTTCCAGGTGATCCACGAGGCGGAAGGCAAGGCCGACGTCGTCACCAAGGCAGTGCAGGCGGCCATCCATCGCAGCTTCATCGTGCCTTTCGACCGGTCCGATATCCAGGATCTGGCGAAGCGGATGGATGACATCATTGACCTGATCCAGGATGTCGCCCGCCATCTGGCCGAAGCCGGCCCGATGCAATACACGACCGAGATGCATGCCATCGCCGATGCCATCGTCAAGGCCGCCGGCATCCTGCGCGAAGCGCTGCCGCTGATGCGCGACATGGCCCGGAACCACGTCCAACTGACCCGGATGATCGAAGAGGTCTCACAGCTGGAAAGCGAAAGCGACCGGCTGCTGCGCGCCGGCAAGGCGCGGCTGCGCCAGGAAAGCGGCGGGCTGGATGCCCCCATCACCTATCGCCAGGCCCTGGTCCGGGAAATCCTGGAACTGGAGGAAGCGGTGTTGGACGCCTGCGAAGATGTCGCCGACATCATCGACAGCATCATTGTCGATCACGTCTGATACCAATCCGCCTTGATCGTGACCGATCAAGGCGGATTTCGTTTTCCCTCCGGCGCCGGGCGGGCGCATCCGCGCCCTTGGCTTGCGCGCCATGTGGCGCGGGCCGCCAGTCGGCGGCCTCCAATCGGCCAAAGGTCAAACCTTCGACCGATTGGTATGACACCATCACGCCTTCAACGGTTCCAGGACCATCCCCCATGGAAACGCTTTCCCTGCCCATTCTGATCGCGCTGATCGGCATCGCCTTGATGTTCGACTTCCTGAATGGGCTGCATGACGCCGCCAATTCCATCGCCACGGTAGTGTCAACGCGCGTGCTGTCGCCGCGCAATGCCGTGCTGATGGCCGCCTTTTTCAATTTCATCGCCTTCCTGTTTTTCGGCACCCATGTCGCCACCACCATCGGCAAGGGCATCGTTGATCCCAACATCATCACGGGTCAGGTGATTTTCGCCGCCCTGATGGGGGCCATCGGCTGGAACCTGGTCACCTGGTATTGGGGCATCCCTTCCAGTTCCAGCCACGCACTGGTGGGCGGGCTGGCCGGGGCGGGGGTGGCCAGCGCCGGGCTCGACTCCATCGTCGCCAGCGGACTGACCAAGACGGCGGTGGCCATCTTCGTTTCCCCCACCATCGGCTTTGTGCTGGCGCTGCTGATCGTGCTGATTGTTTCGTGGATTTTCCACCGCACCACCCCGTTCGGGGTGGACAAGGTGTTCCGCAGCCTGCAGATCGTCTCCGCCTCGCTCTACAGCCTGGGGCATGGTGGCAATGATGCGCAAAAGACCATGGGCATCATTGCCGTGCTGCTGTTTTCCCAGGGTTATCTGGGCGACAATTTCCATGTGCCGCTGTGGGTGGTTTTGTCCTGCCAGGCCTGCATGGGGCTGGGCACGTTGTTCGGCGGTTGGAAGATCGTGCGCACCATGGGCTCTCGCCTGACCGACTTGAAGCCGGTCCATGGCTTTTGTGCCGAAACGGGCGGGGCCATCACCCTGTTTGCCGCCACCTGGCTGGGCGTACCGGTTTCCACCACCCACACAATCACGGGGGCGATTGTCGGCGTCGGCTCCTCCCGCCGGGCGTCAGCCGTGCGCTGGGGGCTGGCCCAGGGCATCCTGGTCGCCTGGATCGTCACCATGCCCGCCGCCGCCCTGGTGGCCGCCGGCGCCTATTGGGTGACGACGCTGTTTTAAAAGGGGGCGAAAGCCTCCTCTCTTACGGGATGGGGGCATATTTGCCACCTTTCCACTGGTACATCACATAATCGGTATTGGTGCGGTCGCCCTTGGCGTCGAATGACAGGCGACCGATCACCGTTTCATGCTCGCCCTCCCGCAGGGCCTTGGCCACCGTCTCCCCATTGGTGACACCCACCTTGGCCACCGCCTGGGCCCAGACCTGCACCGCTGCATAGGCATAAAGCGTATAGGCCCCCGGCTCCTGCTTGCGGGCGGCGAAGCCATCCAGCACCGCCTTGGCGCTGGGCAGGGTGCGAGCATCGGCGGAGAAGGTCATCAACGTCCCCTCCCCCGCCGGGCCGGACAGGGCCAGATAATCATCCGATGCCAGCGTATCACCGGAAACAAAGGCAGCATTCACACCGGCGGCCCGCATCTGGCGCACGAACTGCGCCGCATCGCTGTAATAACCGCCGTAATAGACCACATCGGCCTGGGCCGCCTTCACCCGCGTGACCAGGGCGGTATAGTCGCGCTCCCCGCTGGTCAGGCTGGTGTACAGCACCTCCTGCACACCCAGCCCGTTCAGGGCGGCCTTGGTGGCATCGGCCTGCCCCTTGCCATATGTGGCCTGATCGTGCAGCAGCACGACGCGCTTATCCTTGAAATGTTTGGCGATATAGGCGGCGGCCACCGGCCCCTGCTGGTCGTCCCGCCCGCAGGTGCGGAAGATCAGCCCGCCCGCCTGTTCGGTTACTTCCGGGGAGGTGGCGGTGGGCGTAATGGTGATGATGCCTTCATCGCCATAGACCTTGGCCGCCGGAATGGTGGTCCCGGATTGCAGATGACCGATCACCACGGAGACATTCTGGATCACCAGCTTGTTGGCCACCGCCACGGCCTGGGTTGGCACCCCGCCATCATCCTCGGCCACCAGCACCAGCCTTTCGCCCAGCAGACCGCCCTTGGCGTTGATGTCGGCGATGGCCTGGCTGGTACCCTGGCGCAACTGGTCGCCCACCGCAGCCAGTGGACCGGTCAAGGGCGCGGCGAAGCCCACCTTGATCTCAGCTGCAGCGGGAAAGGCCGTAACGACCATCAGCAGGGACAACACGAAGGCGGTGGAACGAAAGTTCAAGGCGAACACCCGGCAGTGATGGAGCAGGCACGGGCCAGCGGCAGCTGACAGCCGCCGGCCCGTCGGAAAGCGACCGGATTTACTGGCCCGGCACCACGGTATATTTGCCTTCCGCCCATTTATAGACAACATAATCCGTGGTCTTGCGGTCGCCCTTGGCATCGAAGGCCAGCTTGCCGATCACGGTGGAATAATCGCCGTCGCGCATGGTCTTGGCGACCTTCAGCGCATCCACCGATTTGGCTTTTTCCGCCGCCTGCGCCCAGAGCTGCACGGCGGCATAAGTGTAGAGCGTATAGGCCTCCGGCTCGAACTTGGCGTCACGGAAGCGCTTCACCACGTCGGCAGCCTCCGGCTTGTCGCGATATTCATTGCCGAACGTGACCAGCGCCCCCTCGGCGAACTTGCCCGCAATGTTCCAGAATTCCTGGTTGACCGTACCGTCACCGGACATGAACACGGATTTAAGCCCGGCCTCACCCATCTGGCGCACCAACAGGCCGGCCTCGGTATGCAGACCACCGAAATAGACCACCTGAATGCCGGCATCCTTCATCTTGGTGACCATGGCGGACATGTCGCGGTCACCGACATTCACCGCGTCATACATGGTCTCCTTCACGCCGGCCTTGTTCAGGGCGGATTTGGTGGCGTCGGCCAGACCCTTGCCATAGGTGGTCTGATCATGGATGACGGCGATCTTGTCCCCCTTATTGTGCTTGAGCAGCCAGGCGGCGGCCACGTCGCCCTGCTGATCGTCCCGCCCGCAGGTGCGGAACACCAGCTCGAACCCCTGTTCGGTCAGTTGCGGGTTGGTGGAGGCGGGGCTGATCATCACAATCCCCTCATCTTCGAAAATCTTCGAAGACGGGATGGAGACGGCGGAATTGAAATTGCCGAACGCGGCCACCCCGCCTTCCGTCGCCAGCTTGTTGGCCACGGCCACACCCTGGCTGGGGTTGGAGGCGTCATCCAGCTTGGAAAGCGTCAGCTTTTCGCCCAGAACGCCGCCCTTGGCGTTGATGTCGGCGATGGCCATTTCGGCCCCCCGGCGCATCTGTTCGCCAAACACGGCATTGGGGCCTGTCAGCGGGGCGACCAGACCAACCCGCGTATCGGCAAAGGCCGGGGCGGCGCTGGCGAGCATGGTGGCAGCCGCCAGGGCGGCGCGCAGGGATTTGCTGAGCTTCATTGTTCCCGTCTCTTCTCGTTATCGGCCAAGACCCGAAGGTTGCTGAGGCTAACACGCGGGTGCGGCGCGTCAATTCGCGACTTGGCAACAATCGCACGATTGGCTGACGAATGATCTTGAACCCTCCGCTTCGATTTGCTATCCACCCCGGCACCGGCGCGGTCGACATGATCGCATCGGCATTCCGGTCTCGTGTTTTGCGGCCGTGGCGGAATTGGTAGACGCGCAGCGTTGAGGTCGCTGTGGGGCAACCCGTGAAAGTTCGAGTCTTTTCGGCCGCACCACTGGAATGAACCGCCTTCTACCAAGGGCGATGAAAAAGGGCGACACCGGCAGCGGTGTCGCCCTTTTCGCTTTTGGGCCGGCGGGGGGTGGGGCGTGATCTCCCCCCTCGCCCCTCAAATCTCCACATTGCCACCCAGTTCCACCACGCGGTTCAGCGGCAGATGGAAGAAGTCCGCCGTGGTCGTGGCGCTGCGTGACAGGAAGGCAAACAGATAGCCGCGCCAGGGTGCCATGCCGCAATCAGCGGCCAGCACCACGGTCTCCCGCGTCAGGAAGTAGGAGAATCGCATCGGTTCATAATCAAAGCCCAGGTCGGCCCGTCGCGCATTGGCCAGCGTCTTGGGCACGTCCGGGTCTTCCATGAAACCGCAATGCAGGGTAACGCGGAACACGTCATCGCGCAGTGCCTCCGAATGGACGCGCTGTTCCATGGGCACGCGCGGGCTTTCCGATACTTTCACCGTCAGCAGCACTACCCGTTCATGCAGCACATGGTTGTGCTTCAGGTTGTGCAGCAGCGACAGGGGCACGCCCTCCGCCTCCGATGTCAGGAACACCGCCGTGCCGGGCACGCGCACCACCTTGTCGGACAGGCTGGCCAGGAAGTCGGCCATGGGCAGGGCGCCCTCGCTCTGCTTGGCATGCACCAGCTGGCGGCCGCGCTTCCAGGTCGTCATCAACAGAAACGCGACGATGCCAGCGGCCAGCGGGAACCAGCCGCCATGCGGGATCTTGGTGGCCGTGGCCAGGAAATAGGCCATATCCACCGCCAGCAGCAGGCCGAAAAAGGCCCAGGCCCATTTGCCGCGCCAGCCCCAATGCGCCATAGCCAGCATGGAAACCAGCGTGGTGGTGATGACCATGGTGCCCGTCACCGCCACGCCATAGGCCGCCGCCAGATTGGTGGAGTTACCAAAGCCCAGCACCAGGGCCACCACAGCTATCATCAGCGTCCAGTTGACGAAGGGGATATAGATCTGGCCGATCTCCCGCTCCGACGTATGCACAATCTCCATCCGGGGCAGATAGCCCAGTTGGATCGCCTGCCGGGTGACGGAGAAGGCACCGGAAATCACCGCCTGGCTGGCGATGATGGTGGCCATGGTGGCCAACGCCACCATGGGCAGGGCCGCCCAGCCCGGCATCATCAGGAAGAACGGGTTGACCGCCGCCTCCGGATGGGCCAGCAGCAACGCGCCCTGGCCGAAATAGTTCAACAGCAGCGCCGGCCAGACCAGCATGTACCAGGCCAGCCGGATCGGACCGCGTCCGAAATGCCCCATATCGGCGTAAAGCGCCTCCGCCCCGGTGACGCAAAGAACAACCGAACCCAGCGCCAGAAAGCCGATCCAGCCATCCTGGGCGATGAATTTCACCGCCCAGTGCGGTGAAAGCGCCTGTAACACCCAGGGGGCCTGACCGATATTGGCGATGCCCAGCACCGCCAGCACCGCGAACCAGACCAGCATCACAGCGCCGAACAGTCCCCCCACCGCCGCCGATCCGCGCCATTGCACGGCGAACAGCAGCACCAGGATGGCAATGGCCAGCGGCACTGCCCAGTCAGACAGTTGCGGGGCTGCGACCTGCAGCCCCTCCACCGCGCTCAACACCGAAATGGCGGGCGTGATGGCGCTGTCACCATAGAACAGGGCAGCGGCGAAGACACCCAGCGTGCCGGCAACGGTCAATTGGCCCGGTCGCCCCGCCAGGGTGCGCTGCAACAGGGCCAGCATGGCAAAGCTGCTGCCCTCCCCGTCATTATCGGCACGCATGATGACGGCAACATATTTCACCGACACCACCATCAGCAGGGTCCAGAAGACCAGCGACAGCACACCCAGCACATGCAACGGATCCGCCGGCAGCGGATGCGGCCCGGCAAACACTTCCTTCAAGGCATAAAGGGGGCTGGTGCCGATATCACCGAACACGACCCCGATGGCAGAAAGGAACAGCATTCCAAAGGAGGAATGGGCGACATGCGCCTGTCCCGCCGCCGTCTGCGTCTGGCCCAATATAGCGACCCCTCAAGATTTCCCCAGTGCGAACGCTAACCAATCATGCTGCGCCGCGCAAGCAGGGGGCGATAACGCAAGGTGCGGGGAAATAGTTACCCGCTGATCGCATTTCAGCATTGCATTGCCAGTGACCTCAGCCCAAGAACTACGCCTAACCGCAGGCGACGGCAAGGTTTCCCGAACCGCGCACATGACGGACAGGATGCGGACAGAATAAGGGATTGAAATGAGGGCGGAACAGGAGGCAGCCCACGGGCTGCTGCCGGCCTTGGGGCCGGTGCAACTGGTATTGCTGGGTGTCGGCTGCATCATCGGGGCTGGCATTTTCGTCATCACCGGGTCTGCGGCGGCGCAATATGCCGGGCCGGCGGTGGTCATCTCCTTCCTGCTGGCGGCCCTGGCCTGCGCCTGTGTCGGGCTTTGCTATGCCGAACTGGCGGCCATGTCGCGGGAATCGGGTGGGGCCTATTCCTACACCCGCGATGCGCTGGGGCCGCTGCTGGGCTGGCTGGTCGGCTGGAACCTGATCATGGAATATCTGGGGGCCGCCGCCTTCGTGGCGGTCGGCTGGTCGGGCTATCTGACCGCCCTTTTCAACACGCTGGGCATGCCACTGCCGCCCGAACTGTCGGCGGCACCGCTGGCGGTAAAGGATGGGGCGCTGGTCACCACCGGGGCCATCATCAACCTGCCGGCCATCTTCATTGTCGGTCTGGTCACCTTCCTGGCCGTCATCGGCGTGCGCCGGTCGGCCTGGGCCAATACGGCGGTGGTGATCACCAAGGTGGCGGTCATCCTGGTGGTGATCGCGGTGGGCGCCTTCCATGTAAACCCGGACCAGTGGACACCGTTTGTGCCCACCAACACCGGCGAATTCGGCCATTACGGCATTACCGGTGTGCTGCGTGCCGCCGCCGTGGTGTTCATCGCCTATATCGGCTTCGATGCCGTGGCGACCACGGCGCTGGAGGCACGCAACCCGCAGCGTGATGTACCCATCGGCATCCTGGGGTCGCTGGTCGTCTGCACCCTGCTTTATGTCGGCATGGCGCTGGTGCTGACCGGTATCGTACCCTATGCGGAACTGAATGTGCCGCATCCGGTGGCGCTGGCGGTGGAACGCATGGGCCCGTCCTGGGTCTGGCTGGAATCGCTGGTCTCCTTAGGCGCCGTGGCGGGGCTGACGTCGGTGGCGCTGGTGCTGCTGCTGGCCCAGCCGCGCGTGTTCTATGCCATGGCCCAGCATGGCATCATGCCGGCCATGTTCGGCAAGGTTCACAAGACCTGGCGCACCCCCTATGTCGGCACGCTGATCACCGGCGGGGCGGCCATGGTGCTGGCCAGCCTGTTCCCCATCGACCTGCTGGCGGAACTGGTTTCCATCGGCACGCTGGTGGCCTTCATGGCCGTATCGGCCAGCGTGCTGGTGCTGCGCCGTACCCGACCGGACGTGCCCCGCCCCTTCCGCACGCCACTGGTGCCGATCATCCCGGTGATCAGCATCCTCACCTGTGCAGGGCTGATGTATTATCTGCCGGGCGACACCTGGGCACGGCTGGTGATCTGGCTGGCGCTGGGGCTGATCGTCTATTTCTTCCGCCGGAACAAGGCGAAGGCTTAAAAGGGATCGCGGGAGGGGACGCCCCCTCCCGTTTGCTCACACCGTTTTGAACAGGTCGGCAATGGTGGAAAGGGCGCGTTCCGCCTCTGCCTGGTCTGGCTCCGTCCCTTCAACGCCATAACCGTAATATTCGTCCGCACCGGTGCATTGAAACACGAACCCATCGCGCCGGGGCACAAAGGACACCTGATTATAATAGATGCCGTAGGTCACGCCCGGTTCCGGGATGGCGCGGGCCAGTTGGCCACGCACGGGGATCAATGTTTCATCCCGCATCAGCGCCCGCGCGCCATAGCCGGTGCAGTTCACCAATATTTTTTGCGGCACGCTGGCAAATTCCGCCGGGCTGTGGAACTCCCGCACCTGGATGCTGCCGCCATTGGCCAGGAATTCCGACAGCAGCAGGTGGCTATAGGCATTGATGTTGAACATCATATTGCTATGGCCCATCACCGTGCGGTTGCCGAACGGGTGCTGACCGGGGGCATAGTTTGTGCGGCGACCGCGCAGCTCCGGGGTCATTTCCCGCACCAGATGGGCGAATTCCGGCCTTGTGTCCGGCACCTCTGCCGGCGGGTTCAGCTCGCGCACCACATATTCGTCATACCATTCCACCGGGCTGCCGGGCAGGCCCAGCAGATCCTGGAAGGCGGCGAAGGAATGCCGGCATTGTGCTGCCCACGCCGCCTTGAAGGCCGGGGTGGCATATTCCGCCATGGCAATGCGCGAATCAGGGGACCAGACGCCGGTGGCATAGGAGGAACGGACATTGGGCGGCACCTCCTTGGCGATGATCGTCACCTTGGCGCCGGCCCGCTGTAACAGGGTGGCGGTGGTCAGGCCGATGGCACCACAACCGATCACCGCCACATCGCGCTGCCCGGTCGCCATCACCAGTTCCACTGCCCGCGCCCCGGAACCCCAGGAAAGCGACCAGCCGCTGCCACCATGGCCATAATGGTGGATCACATCCTTCTCGCCAATCCGTTCCCGCTCCAGCCGTGGCCCCTGTGGCCGGAAGGGTCGGGTGCAAATGGTGATGCGGGTAATGCGGTCGGTATCGGCCAGCAGCGGCGGCAAGGTCAGCACCGGCCCCTTGGGGGCTACATTGGCCACCACACCCACCGGTGGGCTGGCACAACCGCCCAGCGCGCCCAGGGAAAGGGCGGCACCCGCCCCCAGCATCAATTCACGCCGCGCCAGCCGGTCTGCCATCACCCGTTTCCCTATTACGATTATGCGATTGCGAAACGATAGCGTTTCACCCCGCCCGGCGGAAGGTGAGATTATAGCGAAACGGCCCAGCCAGCGGATGCTCCCCCGCCGCTACCGGCGCCACCCCATGGTAAAAGCGCCGCGATGCACCGCCCCAGACGACGATATCGCCATGGTGCAGCGGCACCCGCTGCACCGGGCTGGTGCGGGTACGCCCACCGAACAGGAAGATCGCCGGCAGGCCCAAGGAGACCGAAACGATGGGATGGGCCATGTCGGCCTCATCCCGGTCCTGATGCA
>Ga0209373_10000836_pt1 | contig 42278 bp, 38 predicted proteins | sample Higcelweek5metaG_FD_187173 | JGI IMG/M metagenome (GOLD analysis project Ga0209373, IMG submission 187173) | Freshwater pond sediment microbial communities from the University of Edinburgh, under environmental carbon perturbations - High... | ecosystem: Environmental > Aquatic > Freshwater >... | reverse complement strand
GCCCACGCCCCCTTCCCCCCGCCGCCTTTGCCGATATCGGTGCCACGCCCCCCCACCCTTATCCCCCCCCCGCTTGCACGGATGCCCACCCCACCCCCACCCCCAGACCGGGGGGGTGTGCAGGAACTGCGTGAGAAGGCCCAGGCTCTCTATCAGCAGGGCCGTTACCGGGAAGCGATCGGGCAACTGATGGCAGATCAGATGCTGATCGAAGGGGATGGCGCGGCGATGGCCCTGCTGGCGCGCCTGCATGCCAATGAGGGGCGTCTGGAAGCAGCGGCGCAATGGTGCCGGCGAGCCCTGGCCGCTGACAGGCTGGCACCGGAACGGCACTATCTGCTGGCGATGATCAGCCAGGAGTTGGGCAATATGAAGGAAGCGGCAGAGGCGCTGCGCAGCACCCTGTTCCTGGAGCCCGGCTTCGTGCTGGCCCATTTCGCCCTGGCACGGCTGGCACTGGCGGAAGGCCGGGTGCCAGACGCAAGGCGGCATTACCGGAACACGCTGGACCTGTTGCGGCGCCACGCAGCGGAAGACACATTGCCTGAATCCGATGGCCTGACCGTGGGCCGCCTGACCGATATCATCCGCATCGCCAGCGCCGAGGTCGGTTTATGAGCAACAGCATGATCGATTGGGCGGCGATGCACCGCCGTCTGGCCGCTGCGCGCGCGGGGCTTGAACGCGGCTTCGAACCGGACGAAGCGGAAACCCGCCGGCGGCTGCGGGAGCGGGCACGCCAGCTGGCCAAACGGCCCGATCTGCCGGATCAGGACGGCCAGCTGATTACGGCACTGGAATTCACGCTGCATGACCGCCCCTTCGCGATTGAAGGCACCCTGGTGCGGGAGGTGGCCATGGATCTGCGCCCCACGCCGGTGCCCTGCACCCCGCCCTTCGTTGCCGGCATCTTCTACCTGCGCGGTCAGGTGGTTTCCGCGATCGATTTCGGCCAGCTCTGCGGGCTGCCGCCCACACCGGAATCTGCCGCGATCATCGTGCTGGAACAAGGTAACCGCATGCTGGGCGTGCTGGCCGGACAAGTGATCGGCATCAACGGATTGCGGCGGGATGAGATGGAACCCCTGCCGGCAACGGTACAGCAGGGCCGCCATTTCTTCCACGGTATCTCAGCAACGGGCACCGTGCTGATCGATGCCGGAATCCTGTTCAACGATGATCAAAACGGTTTTGCGCAAGCGGGCCTGGCCGGAACGGCGACAAGGGGACAATGATCATGCGGATCACCGTGGGGACGAAAATCTGGGGCAGCCTGTGCATGGTGCTGCTGGTTCTGCTGGTGGTCGGCGGGGTGTCGCTGAGGGTCACCGAACGGCTGTCCGACGATGCGGCATGGCGCAGCCACACCTATCAGGTGCAAGGCGCGATCACTGAACTGCTTTCCATCATGCAGGATGTGGAGACGGGGCAACGCGGGTATCTGATCACCGGCGACCCGAAATTCCTGGAACCCTATGAATCGGCCTTGGGCCGGCTGCAGCCGTCGATCCGGGCGCTGCGCAATCTGGTGAACGACAACCCCGAACAGTTGCGCAACATGGATCGGGCCGAGGAGTTCATCGCCATAAAGACCGATTCCATGCGCACCAATGTGGAAATCCGCCGCAGCCAGGGATTCCAGGAAACGCAGGCCGCCGTGATGACCATGCGGGGGCAGAAGGCGATGGATGATTTCCGCGCCGTCATCGCGCAGATGCATCAGGTGGAAGAAACGCTGCTGCGCAAACGGGAAGCGGAGTTGCGGGAAACCACCGATATGGCCCATGCCAGCGTCATCGGGGGCGCCTTGATCGCCAGCCTGCTGGTGCTGGCATCCGGCCTTTATCTCAGCCGCAATATCGCCAGCCCTTTGCAGGAGATCACCCGGATCGCCGAACGCATCGGTGCCGGTGATCTGACCATGACGCTGGTGCCCAGCAAGCGCGGGGACGAGGTGGGCACCTTGTCCGACACCTTCATGCGCATGACGCGCAATCTGCGCCAGCTGATGCAGGAACTGTCGGAGGGCATCAATGTGCTGGGATCGGCGGGCAGCCAGATCGTCAGCACCACGGCCCAGGTGGCGGCCTCGGCGGCAGAAACGGCCACTGCCCTGGCCGAAACCTCCTCCACCATGGAAGAGGTGCGCAAAACCTCCCAGCTTTCCACCGACAAGGCCCGCCATGTGGCGGACACTGCCCAGGCCACCGCGCAGATTTCCGCCACCGGCAAGCGGGCGGTGGAACAGACCATTGCCGGCATCAATCTGGTGCGCGACCAGATCGGCGCCATCGCGGAAGCGGTGATCAAGCTGTCCGAACAGAGCCAGGCCATCGGTACCATCGTTGCCTCGGTCAATGATCTGGCCGAACAGTCCAACCTGCTGGCCGTCAATGCCGCGATCGAAGCGGCACGGGCGGGCGAACAGGGCAAGGGCTTCGTGGTTGTGGCGACGGAGGTGAAAAGTCTGGCCGAACAATCCAAGGAGGCGACCGCCCAGGTTCGCGCCATCCTGACCGATATCCAGAAGGCCACGGCCACCGCCGTGCTGGCCGCCGAGCAAGGATCCAAGGCGGTGGATGCCGGGGTGCGCCAGTCGCTGGAAGCAGGTCAGGCCATCGAGCATCTGGCCCAGCACATCGCCATCGCCACCCAGGCCAGCACCCAGATCGTCGCTTCCAACCAGCAGCAGCAGGTTGGTATCGATCAGGTGGCACTGGCCATGGACAGCATCCGCCAGGCCAGCACGCAGAACACGGTGGCCACCAAACAGGCCGAAACAGCCGCCCATAACCTGAACGCGCTGGGCCACAAGCTGAAATCGCTGGTCAGCCAGTATCGCGCCTGACAGGCGGTGGGGACGGTCCATGAACAGCAGGAATGAACAGCTTCTGCAACGGCTGCTCGCCATGTTCACGGTGGAGGCGGAGGAGCACACCGCCGCCATCGCCAGCACCCTGCTGGAACTGGACCGGGGCCCCGTGACAGCGGAACGCAACCGCGAGCTGGTGGAACAGACCTTCCGGCAGGTGCATACGCTGAAAGGGGCGGCGCGCACGGTCAACCTCGCCTCCCTGGTCGGGTTGTGTCATGCGCTGGAATCGCTGCTGGCCCTGGTGAAGCAGGGCAGCATGGGCCTGGATGGCGCAGTGCGCGGGCTGCTGCTGCGCAGTGTGGATGCCATCCGGGTGATGATACCGGGCAGTGTCAACGGAGCCACCCCGGCAGACCCGCCGCAGCTGGGCACGCTGGTGGCGGATATCAATGCGCAAGCCGGCGGGCCGGCGGCAACCACTGTCCCCCCCCTGCCGCCGCCCATACCATTGCCACCACCACCGGCCCCATCGTCGGCGCCGGCGGCAATGGCCGCAGAACCCGCCAGCGCCACCATCGTCCAGTCCCCGGAACATGCCACCCCGCCACCAGCGCGCAAGACCATCCGCGTGCCGGTGGCGGAACTGGACCAGTTGCTGCATCAGGCAGAAGAACTGATCGGCGCCAAACTGTCAGGCGTGGAGCGGGCCACATTTCTGCGCAGCCTGGGCCGGGAACTGGGGGAACGCACGCGCAGCCGCAGCCGGCTGACCCGTGACGCCCAGGCCGATCATGATGCGCAGACCCTGGCTTGGCTGGGCACCCAGTTGAGCCGCCTGGCCATGGAGGCCGAACATGAGGCGCGCGGGCTGGCCAAGAGTGTCGACGGGCTGTTGAGCGGCACCAAACAGGTGCTGATGCAGCCCGCGACCACCCTGCTGGAACCGGTGGCGCAGAATGTGCGGGAACTGTCGCGCGAGCAGGGCAAGGATATCCAGCTCGTCCTCAGCGGGGAGGAGTTGGAGCTTGACCGACGGGTGCAAGAGGAACTGCGCGACGCGCTGCTGCACCTGATCCGCAATGCCATCGCCCATGGGCTGGAAACCCCGGCGGAGCGGCTGGCCCAGGGCAAGCCGGCGCAGGGCACGCTTTCCATCAGCCTGACGCCGCGCGATGGCGGGCGGGCGGAGATCACCATCAGCGATGACGGGCGCGGCATGGATGGCGCCCGGCTGGTGGCGGAAGCGATTGCCAGGGGTGTGGTGGATGCAGAGGAGGCCGCAGCCCTGGACCGGGGCCAGATTCTGGCGCTGGCCTTCCAATCCGGCCTGTCCACCAGCAACGGGCTGACCGATCTGTCGGGTCGGGGGCTGGGGCTGGCCATCGTGCAGGAGAAGGTGGAGCGGCTGGGCGGCAGCATCGCGGTGGAGACGGCACCGGGGGCGGGCACCAGCTTCCGTCTGTTGCTGCCTGTCACCATGGCCGCCTTCCGGGTGGTGATGGCCATGGTGGGCGGCCAGTTCTATGCCCTGCCCACCAACCGGGTGGAACGGGTGGCGCGCATCCCCAGCCATGCGGTGGAACTGGTGGACCAGCGGGAGATGGTGCGGGTGGATGGCAAGGCCGTGGGGCTGGTACGGCTGGGCGATCTGCTGCGACTTCCGGGGGAGCCGGAACAGGCGGGTGAGTTCCGGCATTATCTGGTGGTGGCCGCCGCCGGCCAGCGCATCGCCATCGAGGTGGACCAGATCGTCGGCGAAACCGAAATCCTGATGAAAAGCCTGGGCTGGCCGCTGACCCATGTCAGCTGTGTGGCCGGCGCCATCATGCTGCCGGCAGGCGGCCTGGGCTTCGTGCTGAATGTGCATGACCTGCTGCGCAGCGCGCTGCGTCAGGATTTCCCCAGCCGTCCGGCGCGCAGCCTGGCCAGTATGGCGGTCCCGCCGCGCAAATCCATCCTGATCGCCGAAGACAGCATCACCGCCCGCACCCTGTTCAAACATGTGCTGGAAGCCGCCGGATACCGCGTGCGCACGGCAGTGGACGGGCTGGAAGCCTGGGGCCTGCTATCGACGGAGAATTTCGACCTCGTCGTATCCGATGTGGAAATGCCCCGGATGAACGGATTCGAACTGACCGCCAAAATCCGTCACGACACCCGAACGGGTGATATACCGGTCATCCTGATTACATCGTTGGAGTCGCGGGAGGATAGGGAACGGGGGGTTGATGCCGGGGCGAGCGCCTATATCGTCAAGAAGAGTTTCGACCAAAGCGACCTGCTGGATATGATCGGTCGCCTGATTTAGGGAAATATATTGTGATCAGGGTTCTGGTTGCCGAAGATTCACCGACGATACGGGCCTTCCTGGTCAGTATCCTGGAAAGCCAGCCCGACATGCGGGTGGTGGGGTCCGTCGCCAATGGCGAGGCGGCGGTGGCGGCGGTTCAGGATCTGAAGCCCGATGTGGTGACGATGGATATCCATATGCCGGGCATGGATGGCTTCACCGCCACCCGCCGCATCATGGAAACCCTGCCGGTGCCCATCGTCATCGTGTCGGGCATGATGACCGATCAGGTGGCGGCCACCTTCCGTGCGGTGGAGGCCGGCGCCCTGGCTTTTGTGCGCCGGCCCGCCGGGATCGGCCATGCGGACCATGATGCGGAGGCCGCCGATCTGGTGATGACGGTGCGCCTGATGTCGGAGGTGAAGGTGGTGCGCCGTTGGCGCCGCCCGCCTGCCATCGGGGCGGCACGGGGTGCCACGGCGACGGGGTCGGAACGCGGTTCCGGCGGTACCAGCCGCCCCAGGCTGGTGGCCATCGGTGCATCCACCGGCGGGCCGATGGCCCTGCAAACCATCCTGTCCGCTCTGCCGGCGGATTTCCCCCTGCCCATCCTGGTGGTGCAGCATATCGCCAACGGCTTCGTGGAAGGTTTTGCCGAATGGCTGCGGCTTTCCAGCACGCTGGAGGTGCATGTGGCGGGCGATTTCACCGCCGCCCTGCCCGGCCATGTCTATCTCGCCCCGGACGACCGGCACCTGGGCATCGACCGCAACGGGGTGATCCGCCTGTCCGACGCCGCCCCGGAAAGCGGACTGCGTCCGGCTGTCTCCCACCTGTTCCGCAGCGTGGCAGATCAGTTCGGCTCTGAGAGCATCGGCGTGTTGCTGTCCGGCATGGGTGCCGACGGCTCCACCGAACTGGCCCGCCTGCACGAACTTGGCGCCACCACCATCGCCCAGGACAAGGCAAGTTCCGTGGTGCATGGCATGCCCGGCGTCGCCATCGAGATGGGTGGCGCCAGCCATGTGCTGAATCCGACGGAGATTGGCGCGAAACTGGTGGGGATGGTCAGGGTCTAGGGGGTACGCCTCACGCCCCCCGCTTCGCCTTGATCATCTCCATGATCTCCGCCGCCGCCTTGGGGATGTTGGTGCCCGGCCCATAGATGGCCGCCGCCCCCGCGTTCAGCAGGAAATCATAATCCTGGGGCGGGATGACGCCGCCGCAGACGATCAGGATGTCGCCGGCACCCTGTTCCTTCAAGGCGGCGGCCAGTTGCGGCACCAGGGTCTTGTGACCCGCCGCAAGGCTGGAGACGCCGACGACATGCACGTCGTTTTCAATGGCCTGGCGGGCGGCCTCGTCCGGGGTCTGGAACAAAGCACCCACATCCACGTCAAAGCCGATATCGGCAAAGGCGGTGGCGATGACCTTCGCACCCCGGTCGTGCCCGTCCTGGCCCATCTTCACCACCAGCATACGCGGGCGGCGGCCTTCGGCCTCGGCGAAGGTTTCCACATCCTGCTGGATTTTCTGGAAGCCGGCATCGCCCTCGTAAGCGGCACCATAGACGCCGGAGACGGAGCGGATGACGGCGCGGTGACGGGTGAAAACCTCTTCCATGGCGTCAGAAATCTCCCCCACGGTGGCGCGGGCGCGGGCGGCATCCACGGCCAGCGCCAGCAGGTTGCCGGATTTCTCGGCCGCGGCCTTGGTCAGGGCTGCCAGGGTTTCGCGGACCTTGGCCTCATCGCGGGTGGCGCGGATGCGCTGCAACAGGGCGACCTGGGCTTCGCGGACGGCGGTGTTGTCAATGTCGAGAACGTCAACCTTTTCAGGGTTCTGCGGGCGGTACTTGTTGACGCCGACAATGACTTCCTCGCCCCGGTCGATGCGGGCCTGACGCCTTGCGGCGGCTTCCTCGATCATCAGTTTGGGCAGGCCGCTTTCCACGGCCTTGGTCATGCCGCCCATTTCCTCCACCTGATTGATCAGCTTTTCCGCCGCTTCGGCCAGGGAGGCGGTCAGGTGCTCCACGTAATAGGAACCGCCCAGCGGGTCCACCACATGGGGGATGCGGGTTTCTTCCGCGATGATCAACTGGGTGTTGCGGGCGATGCGGGCGGAAAACGGGGTGGGCAGGCCCAACGCCTCGTCAAAGCTATTGGTGTGCAGGGACTGGGTGCCGCCCATGATGGCGGCCATCGCCTCAATCGTTGTGCGGATGACGTTGTTATAGGGGTCTTGCTCGGTCAGTGAGACGCCGGAGGTCTGGCAATGGGTGCGCAGCGCCAGGGAGCGGGCGTCCTTGGGCTGGAAATGCTTGTCCATCAGCTTGGCCCAGAGCAGGCGGGCGGCGCGCAGCTTCGCCACCTCCATGAAGAAATCCATGCCGATGGCGAAGAAGAAGGACAGGCGCGGGGCGAACTTGTCCACGTTCAGGCCCTTGGCCAGCGCGGCGCGGACATATTCCAGGCCGTCGGCCAGGGTGAAGGCCAGTTCCTGCACCGCCGTGGCCCCGGCTTCCTGCATGTGATAGCCGGAAATGGAGATGGAATTGAACTTGGGCATGTGGCCCGATGTGTATTCAATAATGTCCGCGATGATCCGCATACTGGGTTCGGGCGGATAGATATAGGTGTTGCGGACCATGAACTCCTTCAGAATGTCATTCTGAATGGTGCCGGAGAGCTTCTCCGTCGGCACACCCTGTTCCTCACCGGCCACGATATACATGGCCAGGATGGGCAGCACGGCCCCGTTCATGGTCATGGAGACGGACATCTTATCCAGCGGGATGCCGTCGAAGAGGATTTTCATATCCTCCACAGAATCAATCGCCACGCCGGCCTTGCCGACATCGCCCACCACGCGGGGATGGTCGCTGTCATAGCCGCGATGGGTGGCCAGATCGAAGGCCACCGACAGACCCATCTGGCCTGCGGCGAGGTTGGCGCGGTAGAAGCGGTTGGATTCTTCTGCCGTGGAGAAACCCGCATACTGGCGGATGGTCCAGGGCCGGAAGGCGTACATGGTGGCGCGGGGGCCACGGGTGAAGGGCGCAAAACCCGGCAGGGTGCCGGTGACCTCAAGGCCTTCGAGGTCTTCGGCGGTGTAGAGCGGCTTGACCGACAGGCCTTCCGCCGTGGTGCGGGTGAGGTCGGAGAGAGAGGCACCGGCCCCCACATCCTTGGCGGCAAGGGCTTCCCAGTCGGCGAGAGTCTTGGGCGGGAACTGGGTCATGGGGGGTCTCCGGGGGGCGCTCAGGAAGGGGTTGTGCCGGTACGGCGGGGCCACGCCAGGGCCATACCGACCACGATGGATAAGGCCATGACAAAGGCATAGGCAGGTTTGTCTGCCATCAGGCCGACACTGTAGAGTTCCGTGTCAGGCGGCGGGGTGAGGTCCGCAGGTCGGGACAGCACGACGGGAAAAGCAACCAGCAGCCAAAAGAGGCAATTTATGATAGCGGTGGAGAACAGTGCCAACCGAGGGTGGCTGGTACGGCGCAGCAAGCAGGCAATGCCAATAACGACCAGCAGGCTGATAAGGCCATGCAGGAAGAAGACCGGCCCAGGTGGCACCAGCGTTCCGATAACCGTGCACAAGACGACATAGCCAATCACGGCGGCAATGACCGATCCGATGAGCCCTGTCTTTCTCTGTATCATGCGCATGAGAGGGGTCCGCATTTGCCCGCTGGTTTGAAGATGGTACGAGGCGCAACAAAGGAACAGGCGGTTTATACAACCATTCTGGTTTCTCGTCCCTCTACCGTCATTCCCGCGCAGGCGGGAATCCATGAAACGCTTCAACTTCGAAAGTCGGTGAAGGCTTCGCTGTTGTCTGGATTCCCGCCTGCGCGGGAATGACGGTGGAAGGGGGGGGGGACGCGGGTTGAATCAGACTGGAAAGGAAACAACCCTCACTCAAACTCGATGATCTTTTCATCCACCGCCAGCGAGGCGCCCTTGGCGGCGTGGATTTTCTTCACCGTGCCGTCGGCTTCGGCGCGCAGGATGTTTTCCATCTTCATCGCCTCCACCACGGCCAGTTCCTGGCCGGCCTTCACTGCCTCGCCTTCCTTCACGGCCAGCGAGACCAGCAGGCCCGGCATGGGGGACAGCAGGTATTTGGACATGTCGGGCGGCAGTTTCACCGGCATCAGTTCGGCCAGTTCCGCCGCACGTGCGGTCAGCACATCCACCACCAGGGCGGCCCCGCCATGGGTCAGCACCCAGGACAGGCCCTTGCGGTCGACCTGCACGCTCATCGGCACATTGTCGATCTGGCCCTGCCAGAGGGACTGGCCGATTTCCCAGGGGCCGATAACGGTAAGGTCGCGCCCACCCAGGGTGACGGTGGCACCTTCGTCGGTGAGCGTCACATGGGCCGGGTGGTTGGTGCGCTCGGCACGGGCCACCCAATCGCGGGCGGTACGGCGGCCATGGGCGGGCACTTGGCCGGAGACCATGCCATCGCGCGCCGCCACCCGCTGCTGGAACAGGGTCGCCAGCGCCAGCAGGCGGTTCCGCGCGCCCTCGTCCGGGGACAGGCCGTGGAAGCCGTCGGGATATTCCTCCGCGATGAAGTTGGTGGTCAGACGACCATCGCGGAAGCGCTGCTTCTGCATCAGGGAGGCGAGGAAGGAGATATTGTGCCCGACACCCCGAATCTGGAACCCGTCCAGCGCGTCCGACATGGCGTCGGTGGCGGCATCACGGGTGGGGGCCCAGGTGATCAGCTTGGCGATCATCGGATCGTAATACATGCTGATCTCGCCGCCCTCATACACGCCGGTATCGACGCGGACGATGGCACCATCGGGGCGGGTACCCTCCACCGGGGGACGGTAGCGGGTGACGCGACCGGTGGAGGGCAGGAAGCCACGGGTGGGTTCTTCGGCGTAGACACGCGCTTCCAGTGACCAGCCATGGATGCCGATATCCGCCTGGCTCAGCGGCAGCTTCTCCCCCGCCGCCACGCGGATCATCAGTTCCACCAGATCCAGGCCGGTGATCATTTCGGTAACGGGATGTTCCACCTGGAGCCGTGTGTTCATCTCCAGGAAATAGAAATTCCGGTCCTTGTCGACGATGAATTCCACCGTGCCGGCGGAACGGTATTGCACCGCCTTGGCCAGCGCCACGGATTGTTCACCCATCGCCTTGCGGGTGGCTTCATCCAGGAAGGGGCTTGGGGCTTCCTCGATCACCTTCTGGTGACGGCGCTGGATGGAGCATTCACGCTCGTTCAGGTAAACGGCGTTGCCATGGCTGTCGGCCAGCAACTGGATTTCGATGTGGCGCGGCTCGGTGATGTATTTTTCGATGAACACGCGGTCATCGGCGAAGCTGGAACGCGCCTCGTTGGTGGCCGACCGAAAGCCGTCGGCCACTTCGCCTTCGTTCCAGGCCACGCGCATCCCCTTGCCGCCACCGCCGGCGGATGCCTTGATCATCACCGGGAAGCCGATTTCCCGCGCAATGCGGATGGCTTCCTCATCATCCTTGATGACGCCCAGATAGCCCGGCACGGTGGAAACACCGGCGGCCTTGGCCAGCTTCTTGCTCTCGATCTTGTCGCCCATCGCGCCGATGGCGTGGACATCGGGGCCGATGAAGGTGATGCCCGCCGCCTTCAACGCCTCGCAGAAGGCGGCCTTTTCCGACAGGAAGCCATAGCCGGGATGCACAGCCTCCGCCCCGGTCTTCAGGCAGGCCTCAATGATCTTGTCGGCCAGCAGATAGGATTGGGCGGACGGGGCGGGGCCGATATGCACCGCCTCATCCGCCATTTCCACATGCAGGGCACCGGCATCAGCGTCGGAATAAACCGCCACCGTCTTGATGCCCATGCGCCGGGCAGTCTTGATGACGCGGCAGGCGATTTCACCACGGTTGGCGATGAGGATCTTCTTGAACATGGGTGCTGCCTCTTGGGGGCGGTGGCGCCGGGGCGCCTGTCAATGAGTGCCGTCTGGTAAAATCAACAGGTTCGCCGCCTACCGCTTCACCTTCAGCTTTCCCCTTCCCTACCGTCATTCCCGCGAAGGCGGGAATCCAGCAAACGCTTCAACAGGAACCCCTTGAGAGGCGTGAACTGTCGTCTGGATTCCCGCCTTCGCGGGAATGACGGAGGAGAGAGGGAGGGGGGGAGTGCTTAGACGATGAGGGCGGAAATAGGCTGGACAACGGTGAAGCGGCGACCGCCACCTCACAACGGCAGATTATCGTGCTTCTTCCAGGGGTTCTGGAGCTGCTTGTTCTTCAGCATGCCCAAGGCCTTGCACAGGCGGCGGCGGGTATTGTGCGGCATGATCACGTCGTCGATATAGCCACGGCCCGCCGCCACAAAGGGATTGGCGAATTTCTGGCGATATTCTTCGGTCCGCGCCTCAATCTTGGCCGGGTCGCCAATATCGCCACGGAAAATAATCTCCACCGCACCCTTCGGCCCCATCACGGCGATTTCCGCCGTCGGCCAGGCATAGTTCACATCGCCGCGCAGATGCTTGGACGCCATCACGTCATAGGCACCGCCATAGGCTTTGCGGGTGATCAGCGTCACCTTGGGCACCGTTGCTTCGCCATAGGCGAACAGCAGCTTGGCGCCGTGCTTGATGATGCCGTTAAATTCCTGCGCCGTACCCGGCAGGAAGCCCGGCACATCCACCAGGGTGACAATGGGGATGTTGAAGGCATCGCAGAACCGCACGAAGCGCGCGCCCTTGATGGCGCTGTCAATATCCAGGCAGCCGGCCAGCACCATCGGCTGGTTGGCGACGAAACCGACGGTCGATCCCTGCATCCGCCCGAAGCCGGTGATGATGTTCTTCGCATAATCCGCCTGGATTTCGAAGAAATCGCCCTCATCCACGATCTTCAGGATCAATTCCTTCATATCGTAGGGCTTGTTGGGATTGGCCGGGATCAGCGTATCCAGGCTCATTTCCGGGCGGTCGGCCTCATCCGCCGTGGGGCGCACCGGCGGCTTTTCCCGGTTCGATAGCGGCAGGAAATCCACAAAGCGGCGGGTTTCCAGCAGGGCCTGCACGTCATTTTCAAAGGCCAGATCGGCCACGCCGGATTTGGCCGTATGGGTCACGGCCCCGCCCAGTTCTTCAGCCGTCACCACCTCATGCGTCACCGTCTTCACCACATCGGGGCCGGTGACGAACATGTAGGATGAGTCCTTCACCATGAAGATGAAGTCGGTCATGGCCGGCGAATAGACGGCACCACCGGCGCACGGCCCCATGATCAGGCTGATCTGCGGCACCACGCCCGACGCCAGCACATTGCGCTGGAACACTTCGGCATAACCACCCAGCGAGGCGACACCTTCCTGGATGCGGGCCCCGCCGCTGTCATTCAGGCCGATGACGGGGGCACCCACCTTCATCGCCTGATCCATGATCTTGCAGATTTTCTCCGCATGCGCTTCCGACAGGGAGCCGCCGAAGACGGTGAAATCCTGGGAGAAGACGAAGACCAGACGGCCATTGATGGTGCCATGGCCGGTGACAACACCGTCGCCCGGCACCTTCTGGCCTTCCATGCCGAAATCGGTGCAGCGATGTTCGACGAACATGTCCCATTCTTCGAAGGAACCTTCGTCGAGCAGGATGTCGATGCGCTCCCGTGCGCTCAGCTTGCCCTTGGCATGCTGGCCCGCGATACGCTTTTCCCCGCCGCCCAGCCGGGCACCGGCACGCATCTGCTCCAGCCTCAACAGCACATCCTGCATGGGAAGTTCCCGCCCTGATCGGTTTCGTTACGCTGTTTATGCAAATTATGCAGGGTGGCGGATAGGCGTGGATAGGTGCATAAATGCGAAGGAGATCGGTGCTGATTGCAAATTTTGCAAATTTGCAAGAGGATGGGGTAACGTGGTTGGGCGAAAGGTTGGGTCATTCGGCACGAAGCATTCACCACCGTCATTCCCGCGCAGGCGGGGGTCCAGGGGCCAAAAGCACCGGCGGGTTTTCCTGAAACTCTGGACCCCCGCTTTCGCGGGGGAGGCAGGCAGAGCAAGCCGCTCAAGAATCGCACCAGTCGATGATCCGGCGGATCCAGCGGATGCACTCCAGAATCCAAGCGCTCCAGGGAATGGGAGTGGGTGCAGGTGTGGGACGATGAGGGCGGTTGGTGCGGCGCATCGGTTGGCTCCTTTCAGGTTGGAGCCCATCTATTTATCCGCGTTACATTTCCCGCGCGCCTTCGAAAAACGCAGAAAACTCGCACTTTTCGAGGGTTGGCAAGCACGCGCACTTGAGGTAAGGCGATTTTCACCTTACTATCAACATCTCAACTTCGGAGGTCAACCATGGGCGCGCAGGTGACGGTGACAGCCAAGGGCCAGGTCACCATCCGCAAGGAATATCTGGAACATCTCGGCGCCGAACCCGGCGTCCGGCTGAATGTAGAGAAGCTGCCCGATGGTCGGCTGGAGTTACGACCGGCCCCGACGGAGGATATTGACAGTTTCATCGGCTGCCTGCGTTCCCCGCTGACCAAAGCCCCAACGATTGACGAGATGAATGACCTGATCGCCGCCGGCTGGGCGGGGGAGAAATGAGGATCACGGCCGACACCAATGTGTTGGTGCGCGCAGTGATGATGGATGACCCTGCCCAGTCGGCGGTTGCTGCCCAACTGCTGCGGGAGAGCGAGACCGTCACGGTCACTGCCGTGTCGCTGTGTGAGTTTGTCTGGGTGTTGAAGGCGGCTTACAAACAGGATAATGCCGCCGTAGCCTCGGCTATCCGACGCCTGTTGAATGCCGCCAAGGTGCGCGCTGACAGGCCGGCAGCAGAAGCCGGGCTGGCCATGTTGGAAGCAGGCGGCGATTTTGCCGATGGTGTGATCGCCCATAGCGGGGCCACAGATGGCGGCCAAATCTTCGCCAGCTTTGACCGGAAGGCCACCAAGCTGTTGCGCCAGAGGGGCCATGACGTCCTTGACCTGAACGAGGCGCCATGAGCACCAAAATCTATGCCGGTGAACGCATCCGCCGCCTGCGGGAGGTGCGTGGCATCAGTCAGGCGGCGCTGGCGGCGGCGGTGGGGCTTTCCACCTCTTACCTGAATCAGATTGAGAATAACCAGCGCCCGCTGTCGGCGGCGGCGGTGATCCGGCTGTCATCTTACTTCTCTGTCGAGCCCAGCCATTTTGCCGATGATGCCGATCTGCGGCTGGCGTCGGAGATGCGGGAGGCGCTGGGTGATCCGCTGTTTGCTGAGCAGGCGGTGAAGTTTGCCGGTATCCGCGATGCGGTGCGGGCGGCACCGGAAATCATGGGCGCTTTCCTGAAACTCTACCGCGCCTATCGCTCGCTGGAGGAAGAACAGCAGGCGCTGGTGGACCGGGTGGGCGGTGAGGAGACGGTGAACGGCCCCGCTTTCCCCTATGACGAGGTGCGCGACTTTGTGCAGTCGCGCCGCAACCATTTTGAAGGGCTGGATCACGCGGCAGAGGATTTGTTCGAAGCATCGGGCTTTTCCAAGGACCGGCTGCTGGAACATCTGGCGCAATATCTGGCCGACCGGCATGGCGTGACCATCCGGGTGGCCCAGGGATTTGCCCGGCATGATGTGCTGTGGCGGTATGAGCCCGATGAACGGATTCTTTTCGTATCCGAAACGGCCCCGCGGGAGAGCCGGACTTTCTATGCGGCACACCAGATCGGCCTGCTGTCTTATGGGGTGGAGATCGAACGGCTGGTGGCGGAGGCCAACCTTTCCAGTGTGGAGGCGCGATCCATCGCGCGGGTTGGGCTGGCCAATTATTTCGCAGGCGCATTGATCCTGCCTTACCGCCGATTTTTGGCCGAGGCGCAGCGCATGCGCTATGATATCGATCGGTTGAGCGCCTATTTCGGCGTCAGCTTCGAACAGGTCTGCCACCGGCTGTCCACCCTGCAGCGGCCCGGCATGCCGGGGGTGCCCTTCTATTTCATGAAGGTGGATATGGCCGGCAATATCGCCAAACGGTCCAGCGCCAACCGGTTTCAGTTTGCCCGCTTCGGCGGGGCCTGCCCCTTGTGGAATGTGCATCAGGCCTTTGCCCAGCCAGGGCGCATTCTGGTGCAGCAGGCGCGCATGCCGGATGGGGCGACATATCTGTGCATCGCCCGCACGGTGGTGGCGGGCGGCAGCGGCTATCTCTCCCGCCCGCGCGAGGCCGCCGTGGGGCTGGGCTGCGAGATCAGCTTTGCCGACCAGCTGGTCTATTCCGCCGGGCTGGATTTGAAGGATGCCGATGCGGCGCTGCCGATCGGGTCCAACTGCAAGGTCTGCGATCGGGAAGATTGCCGCCACCGCGCCTTCCCGCCCATCGGCAAGGCGCTGCGCGTTGATGCGCATGAACGGCGCACGGTGCCGTATAATGTGACGTGAGTGTCAGGCTGCCTTCAGCCGCACCCGCACGGTCAGGCCGCCGCCGGGCCGGTCCCCCAGGGTGATGCTGCCGCCATGGCGGCGGATGATGTCGGCCACGATGGCAAGGCCCAGCCCATGGCCGCGCCGGTCCAGGCTGCGGGCGGAATCCTGGCGGTAGAAGGGTTCCAGCACCAGTTCCCGTTCCCCCGCCGGGATGCCGGGGCCGCGATCTTCCACCCGCAATTCCACCTGCCCGGCGGGCTGGGAATGCAGGGAAAGTTCGGCCCTGCCGCCATATTTTATCGCATTGCCGATCAGGTTGGCCAGCACCCGGCGCAGCGCCACGGGCCGCCCGCGCACCAGGGCGGGGCCGGAGGAAGATAGGGTCAGGGTGACGGTGCCGTCGGCCTGCTCGGCCACGGCCTGGGCGGCGAGGCTGGCCAGATCCACCGGTTCCAGCGGGGTGGCCTCCCCCTCCAGCCGTGCCAGGGCCAGGGCATCCACCATCAACGCTTCCATGGCGGCAATGTCGCGCACGGCGCGTTCGCGCTGGTTGGGATCGCCGATGAATTCCGCCCGCAGGCGCAGGCGGGTGAGGTAGGAGCCGAGATCGTGGCTGATGGAGGCCATCATCCGCGACCGGGCGGCCACCAGCCGGCGGATACGGTCCTGCATGGCGTTGAGCGCCGCCACAAGCTGGCGCAATTCACGCGCGGCGCGGGGCGGCTGGGGCAAGGGTTCCAGCCGTTCATCCAGCCGCGCCACATCGGCGGCCAGCCGTTCCAGGGGCCGTATCTGCCGGCGCAGGGCCCAGAGGGAGCCGATGCCGATCACCAGGGTGGCAGCCAGCAGCATCCAGGCCATGCGCAGGGCGCTGACCCGCCCGGCCAGCCAGCCCCGCGCCGAGATCAGCAGATAGCGCCCATCCTTCAGGGTGATTTCCAGCATCACCGGATCGCGCAGGGCCGGGCGCAGGCGGGCACCGTCGCCATCATCATCGGCATTGCGGTCGGTGAAAAAGCGGATGGCGCGCCCATCCGCCCCATCCATCCGCCAACGGCCCAGCCAGGTGGCCGCCGGCATGGGTTCCATATCCGCATCCGGCACCACGGCGCTGTCAGCGATACTGACATGCAGGCGGGGGCCGGACAGGGCCGCCAGCAGATCGGGCAGCAGGGCGGGCGGGGCCTGTTCCACCAGCCGGGCGATGGCCAACACCTGTTCGGGCAGCGGCATGATGGGCGCGCGGTCACGTTCCTGCGCCTGGAAAAAGGCCAGCCCCGCCAGCACCAGCAGCAGCAGCCCCGCCGCCGCGATCAACAGCACGCGCAGCGCCAGCCCGCGCATCATGGCAGGGGCCCCCGCCGCACGGGGGCCACCAGCATATAGCCGCCATTGCGCACGGTGCGGATCAGCGTGGGATGGGCGGGATCGGGTTCCACCTTGCGGCGCAGGCGGGAGAGCGCCACATCGATGGAACGGTCGAACGCCTCCCACACGCCGCCGCGCGTCAGATCCATCAACTGGTCGCGCGACAGCACGCGGCCCGGATGGGTAACAAGGGCCAGCAGCAGATCATAATCACCGGTGGAAAGCTCTACCTCCACGCCCTGGCGGAACAGGCGGCGGGCCTGGATATCCAGCTGGCAATCGCCGAAGGTGGCCCAATCGCCCGAGGGTGCCGCCGCCATGGCGGGCGGGGCGGCAGCGGGGGCGGCCCGGCGCAGAATGGCGCGCAGCCGGGCCGCCAGTTCGCGCGGGCTGAACGGCTTGGTCTGGTAATCATCCGCCCCCAGTTCCAGGCCCAGCACGCGGTCGATCTCCTCCCGCCTGGCCGTCAGCATCAGGATGGGCAGCTGCGACAGCGGCGGCGGGCCGGCGCGCAGGCGGCGGCAGATGGACAGCCCATCCTCCCCCGGCAGCATCAGGTCCAGCACCAGCAGGTCAGGCGGGCGGACGGCGAAGGCCGCATCCATCTCCGCCCCGGAACGGGCCCAGCGCACGGCAAAACCGTCCGCCGCCAGGAAATCCCGCAGCAGTTCCCCGATCTCCCCGTCATCTTCGACGATCATGATTTCCGGCTGGGCCATGCTGGGGTTTGTGCCACCCGCGCGGCCCACGCTCAAGCCCGGTTACAGGCTGTTACACACCGTCACGCCGCACTCATCCCGCCGTTACCGGGAGAGGGCAAGGTTGGGACCATCAACCCGGACGATTGAGGATGTGATGAGAAAGCACCCTGCAAAGCACCCTGCCCTGGTGCTGGCAGCCCTGACGCTGCTGCTGGCCGCCACCGCCCCGGCACTGGCGCAGGCCGACAGTACCAGCCCGTTGCGGGAAATGGACCTGAACGGCGATGGCAATATCGATAAGGCGGAGATGGAAAAGGCCGCCGACAGCCTGTTCGACCGGGCCGACACCAACCATGACGGCATGATCAGCAAGGCGGAGTTCAAGGCCACCCAGGCCGAACGCATCGCCAAGGCCGACAGCAACGGCGACGGCGTGATCAACCGGCAGGATATGGCCGGGCGGCTGCAACGGCTGCGCGACCGCTGAACAAGGGAGTTTGACATGACTATCCGACTGCTTGCCACCGGCCTGCTGCTGACCGGCTTTCTGGCCACCCAGACATTGGATGCCGCCGATGCGCGGGAGCGCAGCCGCCAGACCAGCATCCAGGGTTCCAACGGCCATGGCGTCACCCGTAACCTGAATGTCCGGAACGATGCCGCCAGCGGCACGCACAGCCGCAGCGGCAGCATCACCGCCAATAACGGTAAGGCGCTGACCCGCGAGGCCAGTGCCAGCCGGACAGCCAATGGCGGCCAGAGTGCCGCCAGCATGACCGGCCCCAATGGCGGCAGCGCCAGCCGCAGTGCCGCCACCAGCTGTACCGACGGTGCCGGCTGCACAAGGCAGGCCCAGCGCACGGTAACAAGCGCCGCCGGGGAACAATGGACCCGCGAGCGCAGCAGCAGCGCGACACCAAACAACTAAACCGCGATTTCCATACCCATTTTCAAAACCATGACATATCATGGCGATGACGGGTATGGCGCGCCGATATGGCCGGTCGCTGCCTTCCCCGCGACCGGTCATAAGGTGCCCCGACGGCAGGGGTGCGACGCCCCAAGCCCCTGCCGTCGGGGCACCATTTTCACCCTTTTGCCCGCCCGTCCGTTGAGGCCCCCGATGGATATCGCCACCCTGGTCGATCGATCGCCCACCTTTCTGGCCGTGGTGGCCCTGCTGGCGCTGGGGGAGTATCTGTGGCACCGGCAGCGGGGCAGCGATGGCTATGACCTGCGGGAAAGTGCTGCCACGCTGGGCATCATGGCCGGCCAGATCGCCATCAGGGCCGCCACCATCGGCGCCATCGCGCCGGTGATGTTCCTGCTGCATGATCACCGGCTGTTTGACATGGATGCCAGAACGTTGGCCGGGCTGGCGGGCCTGTTCCTGGGAGTGGAGCTGGCCTATTACGGGTTCCACCGTCTGGCGCACCGGGTGCGCTTCATGTGGGCCACCCATGCGGTCCACCATTCCTCCACCCGGCTGAACCTGACCGCCGCCTTCCGGCTGGGCTGGACCAACCTGCTGACCGGCAGTTGGGTATTCCTGCTGCCGTTGATCTGGCTGGGCTATCACCCGGTGGCGGTGCTGGGCATGTTCAGCCTGAACCTCACCTATCAGCTTTTCCTGCATACGGAGATGGTGGGGCGGCTGGGTCCGCTGGAATGGGTGCTGAACACACCCAATCATCACCGGGTGCATCACGGGTCGGATGCGGATTGCATCGACCGGAATTTCGGCGGCATGCTGATCATCTTCGACCGGCTGTTCGGCACCTTTGCCGCCGTGGAACCAGGGCGGAAGCTGACTTATGGCATCCAGGGCGGGCCGATCAGCCATAACCCGCTGCGCATTGCCTTTGCCGAATGGGGCCGGCTGCTGCGCGACATGGCGGACAGCCGGCACCCGTTGCGGGCGCTGCGGATACTGATGGGACGGCCTTAATAGCATGTTCGGGTGATCGTCGCCGATCACCCGGCTTCAGTCGCCAGCGCCGCCATCCGGCGGCTCGGCTACGCCGCACGGGCGGCGCGGCGGCAGTCGCCGCCGTACCCGATAGCGATGAGCCGAACTCATCGCTATCGGGTATAATACCAATCTGCCGAGGGTTTGACCCTTGGCAGATTGGAGGCTGGCGACCGCCAGCCCGGCGCTCGTGCGCCGTGAAGCCAAGGGCGCGGATGCGCCCGCCCGGCGCATGAGGGAAAAAAAATCTGCCTTGATCGGTCACGATCAAGGCAGATTGGTATAAGCCCCAGCTTGCTTGCGCTTGGCCGACGCGCGCTGCGGGGCGGGGCGGCGGAACCAGAAGGTCCAGACGGCCAGCGTGCCCAGCAACAGCAGGGCCAGCCCGCTGACACTCATCACCAGCCGGAAGGCCAGCCCGCCCACCTTGGCCGCGTGCAGCGGATAGGCCAGGTTGAAGATGCGGGCACCCTGCGGCAGGGTTTCGGCATCGCGGGTGTCCACCACAGCCCCGGTTTCCGGCTGGAACCAGACCATGGTGCGGCCATTGGGCAACCATTCCATGGGCCGACGCAGCCGCAGGCTGATCAATTCCCCCGGACGGCGCGGCAGGGTCAGCACGCGAAATTCCCCATCGGGGAAGCGACTGCGCGCCTCGGCCAGCATGGCGGCCCAATCCAACCCCGGCGCCAGCACCCCGCCCTTCACCGCCGGCACCGCCATGGCGGCCTTGCGTTCCGTTGCCGAAATGAAGGGCGACAGCAGCACATCCCTGACCGGGGGCAGGGTCAGCATCACCGCCGTCAGGCAGGAAAGGAACAGCAGCGGCGCCATCACCACGCCAAAATCCCGGTGCTGGCGGATGATGGCGGGCCGGCTCATCCGTGCGGGCCAGAGGCGGAAAGCGAAGGTGAAGCGCAGCTTCCACCACAAGATGACGCCGGAGATGATGAAGAACAGGCCGATCAGCCCGGCAATGCCGCCAATGGTTTCGCCCACATCGCCGGCCATCAGATGTTGATGCAGATCGGACAGCCAGAGTTCCGGCCGCGCCCATTCGCTGTCCCAGCGGGTGACGACGGCCCCCGACTGGTCAGCATAGGCCCCCACCCCGTTGCCCATGCGCAGCCGGTGCAGGCCGAACCCATCATCGGCGAAGATGATGGATTGCGGACGGGTATCGGAGCTGGCCATCAGCCCGGCAATGGCCGGCCCCACCTGCGCCACATCGCGCACCAGCGCATCACCCGCCCCCGGCAGCATCACCCAGGCATCCCGATGCACCAGAATGGTGCCGGTCAGCCCCAGCAGGGCCAGCAGCAGGCCGATCAGGCCACCGGCCCAGCGATGCAGAAGGTCAAGCGTGCGCATGGTCGCCCTTATCAGAAGCTGTAATCCCACCCCAGCGTCAGGGTACGGCCCCGACCGGCGTAGAAGCGCAGGTCGTCGGTGGGTCGCGTTGTGTCGCTGTTATAGGTGATATATTGCTTGTCGAAGAGGTTGGTGACGGAAAGGGTGATGCCACCCATGTCGATGGCGTGGCGCACGGAAAGATCGGTCAGGTTATAGCCGCCGAAATTGTTGCGTACATCCCCGCCATCGAAACGGCGCGACAGGTAGAACTGGGTCTGCAGGCGGGCGGTGACCGGGCCATAGACATAATCGGCGGCCACATTCACCCGGTCGGGCGAGATATTGGCACCATCCAGATCGATATCGACCTTGCCATCATCATTGCTGTCGGTGCGGCCTTCCAGATGGGCATAGCCGGTGGAAAGCCGCAGGCCCGGCACCGGGGTTTCCCAGCTGGCGCTGAGTTCCAGCCCTTCGATTTCCACCCGCTGGCGCTGCACCTCATACACGCCGCCGACCAGCACCAGATTCTGGCCCTTCTTGGAGGTGGACCAGAAGTAAGTGGCGCTGCCTTTCACCGGTCCGCCACCCAGCTCGATGCCGATTTCCCGATTGTCGGAAATGACCGGATCAATATCCAGAAAATTGTCGAGATCAACCCCATCCCGGTTGATGGCGCGGGTAATGCGACCGATATCGGCCATGGTGTAGCCCTGGGCGTATGAGCCATAAAGACGCACACCCTCCCACGGCTCTGCCACGATGCCACCGTTGAACAGCGTATCGTTGAAGGTGGGCTTACCCCCGGACACCCGGCGGGAACCGGAGGAGGCCAGCGTGGTGTAATCGTCGATCTTCACCTGACCGCTTTCATGCCGCACACCGGCAGCCAGACGCAGCTTTTCATCCAGCAATGCCAGATTGAACTGGGCGAAGGGTGCCAAGCTACGGAAATCGCTGGGCGGCACCCAGGTGCGACCGGTGGCGATCAGGCGCTGTTCGGTGGTATCGAACAAGGCATCGATACCGACAATGGCGGTCAACGCCTCGAACCCAGGCACCGTGCGTTCATAGTTCACCTTGCCGCCCAGCTTGCGCGAGCGGTTCTGCGACTGATCGAACAGGGTGCCAACGGGGGCGATCCGTACATCCTGGAAAGTGGCGATGGGGCTGGGATCGCCGCCGAACGTATCGCGGGTACGGTTGAAGAAGGCCTGGCTGGTGAAGGCACCGCCGGCCAGATCATCCGCCGTCAGGGTCAAAGCCACGCTTTCCGTGCGCCCCTGGGCCGGGTCACCCGGTGTTGTGCCATGGGTGGCGCTGGTCGGCAGGTTGGTACCACGGTTGCCGGCTACGACGACATAATCACCGTTCCCCTTCAACTCGAACCGGTTCAGCATCAGGTCCAGTCGTACGCCATTATCCGTTTCATAACCGAAACGACCAAAGGCGGACCAGCTTTGCGAATCCTGGGTTTCGCCCTGGGTGCTGTCCACGCCGATGCGACGGCCATCGGCGTCGTAAAACGCGCCGCGCGTCTCGTAAGCGCCACCGACCGTGGCATCCCATGGGCCTTCGCGATAGCCGACCAGCCCAGCCAGCTTGCCGCCCTTTCCATCGCCGCTGAAACCATCATCGGTGCTGCCCTGTACCAGCATCTTGCCGGAAATACCATCCTGCTTGGGCGGGCCCACCGTCACCTGATTGACGATGCCGCCGGTGCCGCCAATACCCTGCAAGGCATTGGAACCATAGATCAGTTCCACCCGATCCACGAAGAAGGAATCGATGGTGAAACCATCGCGGCTGCCGTCCCGCAAGGGGGTGGATTGTGGAATGCCGTTGATGGCATAAAGCGGGGAACGACCGCGCAGCGTCTCCCCCGCCCCCGACAGCTTCTGCCGGGTGGGCGAGAAGGAGGGCACCAGGGTGGACACGGCATCCACCACCGACCCGCCAATGGCGGTCTGCTGCGCCAGCGTATCATTGTCGATCACATCGACCGTCAGCGGCAGGGCATTGGCCGGCAGCTTGGTGCGGGCAGCGGTGACAACGATCTCGTCAACCGATGCCACCTGCTGGGCCATGGCGGGCAACGCGAAAACGCTGACACCGGCCAGCAGCATCAAGGACAGGGAGATACGCACGGTCTTGGTTCCACATGCCATTATTCTCAAGTGGACCTGCCTATAATGACAATCATTATTAGCCGCAATGCACAAGACGCCGCATGCAATGGCATTCACGGGCAGTGTCGCCTTTAGGCCACAGGGGGAAAGGAGGTCGGTTGCGGACCTGTGACAGTCACATCGCCAACCGGTCGGAATTTTTCAGCTAAAAACAACCAACCATCCAATCCGGCATGGAAAAGCGATTGGTCGATAATGTGGCATTTATCTTCTCAATCAACTTATTAAGGTTTGTCGCGCGGTCGTTCTGCGGGGTATGAAACTGGTCGGACGTGCTGAGCGGGCCGCTCCAGATGGTTTTCTCCCGCTGCACGGCAAATTGAAGATCGGCATAGCGCAGGTGCAGAAGCCAAAGATCATCATCTTCCTGTAAATGCCAAGTCTCATAAGCTTGATGAAAGCCAATACTCCAACTGATCGGTACAGATCCTAAAATTGGTTTGCGATATGCCGGAGCCTCTTCCAAAAGGTGTCGCTGCAATGATATTGGCCTGGACAGATCGAGCGGTTCAGCCCCCCATGTATGATCCAATAATTCGGCTGCATGTTTTGCCCTAACGATTGGCCCATAATTATCTTCATCCAGACGATCCAGCAGACATTGCATCCCATGACGGTGCACAAGCAACTCATCAGAATCAGTATGCATCACCCACTGATATTGAGTTAGCAAGAAACGTTGAAAATATGAGCAGAATTGAGAAATGTTTATTTGATCTATATCACCACGCGGTATAGTAATTACCTTAGTATCTGGATGAAGCGCATGTGATGGCTTCACGGTTGACCCATGATCAATGACATAAATATGGCGACTATCGACCAATTTCATATAATGATTTTCCCATATACGCAGGGAATCCCAATCATTATAGACATGGGTCATCACAGCCAAACGCTCTGGTTTTTTATAAGTTCCTTTTGAGAAAGGTGGAATAAATGTACTCTTAGAAATATCAAAATATGGCTCAAAAAAAGATGCTTCGAAACTCAAATCCTCAACATGAATGTAACTAGAATCTTCGTTATCTTCTATAAAAATCAACAAACGAGATCGCAAACCGCTAATGGCAACTTGCTCAAGCCCAAGATTTTTATATTTAATAAATAAAACATTATCAACCCTGTGATTAAATATCAGTGAAAATATATTATTTCCATAACCAATATTATATGATAGACTTTCTTTATTTGGAACATTTTTAGAAATTGTGATTTTTAAAAATTCTCCAGAATTATCACGCGCAACGCGAGCCATGCCCCCCCCATTAGCAATCAAAATTACGCCAAAAATAAAATTGGCAGGAAAAACTCCATTTCATTCAATCGATAAAATATCCGCTTGTCAAGAAAGAAGAGCGCAAGCCCAAACATTCTCGCATTCTTTGGGGGATGAGCTTGCGATCAGGGCCTTGAACCTGTGATAAAGCTGCACGCCACTGGGTGTTGGGGGACGCCCAAGCCGCCCCCAGGGGAGGATCAAGGTTTGCGCGCTAATTCCACCGCACTCTTGAGTTACCGTTCCGCCGTCTGGGTGGCGCTGCGGGCGCGGCTGATGGCGGCGGTTCTCGGTCCGGTTTCCGCGCGGTCGCCCGGCAAGGTGCGGCGCTGCGCCATGGTGCGGGTCAGGGTGTTAACCTTGGTCGCATCCATTTCCGCCAGGATGGGCGCGGAACGGCGTTCCTGCATCAAGTCCATCAGGTCGACCAGGATTTCCGGGTCGGTTTCATTCAACAGGCGGGCGGCATCCTTGGGCTTCATGCTTTCATAGATCGCCACCAGCCTTTGCAGATCGGCCTTGGCCATGCTGGCGCGCTTGTCCAGCAGGCCGGTCACCTGTTTGCCGGCGGCGTCCAGCCGGGCCAATTGTTCGCGGGCCTTGGCCTCTGCTGCGGCCAGCATCTGGGCCCGCACCTCCAATTCCGCCCGGCGTTCGGCCAGCGCCTTACGCTCGGCGGCCAGCATGTCGGCCAAACCAGGCTCGCACACCGACACGCTGGCCAGATTGGGCGCGGCGTTACCGGCAGGCGTGGCCGGGCGGGCCAGCAAGTCGGTGACACCGGCATCGGTGGCGGTATTGGCAGAAGCGACGGCAGACGCCTGGGCATTGGCCGGCGCCGGGGCCGCCGCGACCTGCGGCTTTTCCACCACCGGATCATCGCCCAGCGCCGCCACCGAGGCAGCATAAAGCGGGGCGGCCAGACCGCAGATGGTGATGACCACCGGCAGCAGGCGCGGGCGCGACAGTTTCCGGGGCCAGCCCTTCAACCGATCAAGGCCGAGCTTCTTGGGATCAAAGCGCACGGAATGTCTCCCGGAACAGGCGCAGGGCGGCGGCACGGTCGCCACTATCGGCGGGGCCCGCTGGGCGGACAGGGCCGCGCTGTTGGGGCGGCGGCGGGTTGTGCTTGCTGCCCTGCCTGACGCCTTTGTTTTGGCCAGGGGCCGGCACGGGTGAGACCTTCACCGCCTCCGCCCCCGCCTCCAGCCGCGCCAGCATGGCGGCGACATCGGCGGTGGTGGCATCGATGGCGGCGCGCATGCGGTCCGCCTCCTCCAGGGAGCGGCCGAGATCACCCGCCAGTTGCTGGGCGACACCGCGCATGGTGGTGATGGCCTTTTCCGCCCCATCTACCTGATCGGAACAGGCGCGCAACAGGGTGCGCAACTCCGACTGGGCGCCACGCATCGCCGTCACCTTCTCGTTCAACCGCACCAGATAGAACAGGGTGCCCAGAAACAGCGCCGCCATGGCCAGATTGAAGAAGGGGGACAGCGCCTCAACGCTTGAGAAGACCATGGATCACCTCATCCTGGCCGCCCAGGTCGGTTTCGATGCGGATGGCGATGCGGCCATTGCGCTGGCCCATCTCCCCGGCGAACATCTGCACATGGCCGCAGGTCAGCGTGGCGCGGGTTTCCGGCCTTGCATCCAGTTTCAACTGGGTGCCCGGCTTCCAGTTCAGGATATCCGCCAGATTGACCGTGGCCTGGCCCAGCACGGCGGACAGGTCCACATTGGTGCGGCGCAATTCCGATTTCAGATGGGTTTCCCACATCGCGTCACGACCGAACTTTTCGCCCATGAATTGCTGCAGCAGCACATTGCGCACCGGTTCCAGCGAGGCATAGGGGATCAGCAGGCTCATGCCCCCCGACCGCCCATCCAGCATGATGCGGAAGGTGACGGCCACGGCGGCATTATTGGCCCGGGTGATGGTGGCGAACTGCGGGTTTGTCTCTATCCGTTCCGGCGCGAACTGCACGACGGTCAGGGGGGCGAAGGCCGCCGACAGGTCGCGCAGCGCCATCTTGATGGCGCGTTCGGCCAGGGCCCGTTCAATCACCGTATAGGGGCGGCCATCAATGGGGGCCGGCTCGCTGCGCCGCCCGCCCAGCAGGATATCGACGATGGAATAGATCAGTTCGCTATCCACGGTCAGCAGCAGGGTGCTGTCCCATTCCTCCGCCCGTACGACAGTGATCAGCGACGGCAGCGGCACACCGGAGAGGAAATCGCCAAAGCGCACCGAATCCGGCGCTTCCGCCGTCACCTCCACATTGCCCGTGGTCATGTTGCGGAAGGAGGAGGAGAGCAGGCGCACCAGCCGGTCGAAAATCACATCCAGCATGGGCAGCCGGTCGTAATTCACGAAGCTGGAGTTGACGATCTGGTCAATGACGCTGCGCGGGGCGGCACCGGCGACATCATCGAACTGCAGAAGGCGGTCGATCTCCTTCTGGCTCAACATCTTGTCGCCTTCGCTGCCCAGCATGGACTCCCAGGCCAGGATATCGTCCGGAGAGCCGCCGCCTTCCCCCATTTCCGACATATCGCTATCGCTCATCACCGCTCTCCCTCCATTATTCCTGCCCCTCAATCGCCGGCGCCAACATCCGTTGGCTTGGCTACGCCGCTACCAAGCGGCGCGGCGGCAGCCGCCGCCGGACACGACCGGTCAAAATCTTGACCGGTCGTGTCATTGCAGGATCAAGGTGCGCAGCAGCACGCCTTCCACCGGCAGCGGATCGGCCAGCAGACGCACCCGGCGCAGAATTTCCGTGCGCAGCGTTTCCACGCCCAGCCGGCCTTCCAGATCATGTTCATCCAGGCCGCGCAGATAGGATTGCAGCCCATCCACCAGCACCGGGGCCATGGCGGCTAGCCTGGCATTATTGTCCGCTGATACCTGCAAGGTGACGCCGATCTTCATCAGCCGCACGCTGGCCGTGCCGCGCAGATTGACCAGCATTTCCGGCAGGATGACAAATTGCGCGGCCGTGGCCTCCCGCGCGGCCTGATCGGTGGCGGCCTTGTTGTCTTCCAGTGCTGTCAGACGCCCCGCCGCCGCCCCCAGCACGCCACCTGCCAGCCCGACACCGACGACCAGCAACAGGCGCCGCCGGTCAGGCTTGGCCACCTTGGCCGGCGGGGTCAGACGCTTTTCAAGTCGATCAAATGTACTGTCAGTCATCGTCGATCCCGCCGCAGAAGATACAGGGCAATTCCGAAGTATTTTCGTGAATTTGTCTGAACTTTTTCCGTCGCCGTTTTTACGCCCGTTAAAAGTACCTCGGCTAAGGTTGCGTCCAGGTCACGGGCTGAACATAGCCGGGGCCGGTTTCCAGAAACGTTAAAGAGCCGAGGCACCAGCGTGGCGAAACTCCTTCAGAACCTGACGGCGTTGGGACCGAAGCGGCTGGCCCTGATGGGCGTGACAGCGGCCCTGGTGCTGCTGGCGGTGGGGCTGGTCGGCTTCACCGTGACCCGTCCCACCATGGGCGTGCTCTATGCCGGGCTGGACGATGCGGAGGCCGGGCGCATCCTGGCGCAGTTGCAGACCATGAATATCACGCACGAGGTCGGCGGCGGGGCCGGCGTGATCCGCGTGCCGGTGGAACAGATTGCCCGCATCCGCATGGAACTGGCCCAGCAGGGCCTGCCCAGTGCCGGCGGCGTGGGGTATGAGCTGTTCGACAGCCAGGGTGCCCTTGGCATGACCTCCTTCATGCAGAAGATGAACCGGCTGCGCGCGATGGAAGGCGAGCTTTCCCGCACCATCCAGACGCTGAACGGCGTGCGGTCGGCCCGCGTGCATCTGTCCATGCCGGATAATGAGACGTTCCAGGCCCAGACCGCCCCGCCATCGGCATCGGTGGTGGTGCGCACAGCAGGCGCAGGGCTGGAACGGTCGCAGGCGCTGGCCGTGCGCCATCTGGTGTCCGCCGCCGTGCCGGGGCTGCGTCCGGGCAATGTGACGGTGATGGACGGGTCGGGCGTGGTGCTGGCCGCCGAGGATGGGGCCGCCGACGGCATGGCCCTGGTCCGGGCCGAGGAACTGCGCGCCAGCACCGAACAACGGCTGGCCCGCGCGATTGAGGAAATTCTGGTGCCGAAATTCGGCCCCGGCAATGTGCGGGTGCGGGTGGCGGCTGAACTGGATCTGGGCCGCGAAACCCTGCGCGAACAGACCTTCGACCCCAATGGGCGGGTTGAACGGTCGGTGCAGACGGTGAATGAGCGGGAAAATTCCAGCGACCGCCAGACGGAGACGCCGACCAGTGTGGAACAGAATCTGCCGCTGGAAAATGTGAATGACGCCGCCGCCACCGGGTCGCGCTCCGACACGGCGCGGGAGGAGGAGACGACCAATTACGAGGTCAGTTCCAAGCTGCGCGAACGGGTGCAGGATGCCGGCGATATCCGCCGGCTTGCCGTGGCCGTGGTGGTGAACGGCACCTATCTGGCCGGCGGCAACGGGGCCAGCACCTATCAGCCGCGCAGCGAGGCCGAGCTGCGTCAGGTGGAAAATGTCGTGCGCACGGCCATCGGCTTTTCCGAGGACCGGGGCGATCAGGTAACGGTGGAAAACCTGCAGTTCCTGGAAGAGCCGGTGCCGGCAGAGGTCGCCGCCGCCGTGGCGGCGGCAGACGAAAGCTGGAAACGCTATCTGCCCTGGGGCATCGCCGCCCTGGCCGTCACGCTGCTGGTCGGCATGGCATTGCGCCCGCTGCTGGGCCGCGCGGTGCCGGGACTGGCACCGACGCCGGCCCTGGCCGGGGTGCCGTCCGATATGGCCGGCGATGGCGCACCGCAATTGACCAGCGATGCGCCCGCCGCCGCCCCGCAGATCGCCCCGCCCCCCAACACCGCCGTGGCCGCCGCCGCCGCACCAGCCAAACCGGGGGACGAGGACGAAAATGAAAGCGGCATGTCGCTGGAAGACGAGATGGACAGCCTGATCGACCTGCGGTCGGTGGAAGGCGGGGTCAGTGCCGCCGCCCTGCGCCGGCTTGCCGCCATGGTCGACACCCATCCTGAAGACAGCGTGAACGTGCTGCGCGGCTGGATCTATGAAGGGAATTCCTGATCATGCGGCCTTTCCTGTTCAATATGCAGTTCCCCGCCGACAGCATCGGCAACGACCCCGCCAGCCCGCCGGAACAGCCGCCCGCCTTCCATATGGGCGGCTTCACGGAAGAAGATCTGGAGGCGGTGCGCGACCGCGCCTTCAAACAGGGGCTGGAGGTAGGGTCCCGCGACGGGTTCGAGCGGGGCCAGCAGGCCCTGCGCCAATCGGTGGAAGCCCAGCAGACCCAGGCGCTGGCCGCCGTGGAAGCCGCGCTTAACAGCGCCGGCAGCCGGCTGGATGCGCTTTGCACCAAGCTGGAACAGGATACGGTGCGGGTGGTGACGGCCCTGGTGGGAAAGCTGGCCCCGCCGTTGCTGGATGCGGTGGCCGAGGCGGAGCTGGATACGCTGCTGGCCGAGGTGCTGGCCGCCGCCGTGGGCCAGCCGGTGCTGGATCTCCGCCTGGCCCCGCAGGCCGCCGAACGGTTGCGCCCGCAGATCGACGATCTGGCCGCCAAGGCCGGATTCCGGGGCAAGATCAACATCATCGCTGACGCCGGCCAGCCAGCGGGTGCCGCACGCGCCGACTGGGGCACCGGTGGGGCCGAACACAGCCCGCGCAGCCTGGAACGCCAGCTTGGCGATGCGGTCGCCATCGCCATCAGCCGCCTGACCATCGCCCGCCCCTGACGGGCGGGACGACGCACTATCCCGACCAGACGACCGCCAACCGGCATTGACAAAGGATCACACCATGGCCCCACAGCAGGCGAATTTCCCCCCCGCCGGTGAAGAAGAAAGTGTCGCCCCGCAGGACCGGGAGGAGTTGAAGGCCATCTTCAACGTGCCGGTCAATGTGCAGGTGGTGCTGGGCAGCACCACCATGCCGGTCAGCCAGTTGCTGAAACTGGGCCGGGGTGCCGTGGTGGAACTGAACCGCAAGGTGGGTGAAGCCGTCGATGTCTATGTCAATGACCGGCTGATTGCCCGTGGCGAAGTGGTGATTGTCGATGAGGGCAATCTGGGCGTCACCATGACGGAAATCGTCAAGGCCGAGCTTGGGCTGATCTGATGGCGGCCCTTCACCGTTCAGAAGGACGGCGCATGGACATGCAGAATGCCGGCAATGGCCCGGCCTGGGGTCGTATCCTGGCCTTAAGCCTGGGCTTGGGGTTGCTGGTGCTGGCAGGGCCGGCGGCGGCGCAATCGATCACGCTGGATGCCGGCACGGGCGGGGCCTCCTTCTCCGGTCGGCTGGTGCAGATCATGGCGCTGGTCACGGTGCTGTCGGTGGCACCGGGCCTGCTGGTGATGGTGACCAGCTTCACCCGCATCGTCGTGGTGCTGTCGCTGCTGCGCTCTGCCTTGGGATTACAGCAGACACCCCCCAACATGGTGTTGGTGGGGCTGGGTCTGCTGCTGACCGCCTATATCATGGGCCCGACCATGGACCGCGCCTGGACCGACGGCGTGCAGCCGCTGGTGGATGGCCAGATCACCGAGGAACAGGCGCTGGAACGCGCGGTGGACCCGTTCCGCCAGTTCATGAAAACCCATGTGCGGCCCAAGGATCTGGATGCCTTTCAGGCGTTCAGCCAACTGGCCGGATCGCCTGCGCCAACCGGGCTACCCAAGGGACCAGAGGCCGCCAAGGCGGAACCGGGCCTGCGCACGCTGGTGGCGGCGTTTGTGATTTCCGAACTGCGCCGGGCATTTGAGATCGGCTTTCTGCTGTTCCTGCCCTTCCTGGTCATCGACATGATCGTGGCCGCCGTGCTGATGGCCATGGGCATGATGATGCTGCCGCCGGTCGTCATCTCCCTGCCGTTCAAGATCATCTTCTTCGTGCTGGTGGATGGCTGGCTGCTGGTGGCGCAGAGCCTTGTCCGTTCTTATGGCGGGGGTGGCTGATGGGGGATGATCCCGCCATCCGTCCGGCCCCGCCGCGCCGCACGGCCCGCGCCGCCGCCCTGCGGTACCGCCAGGGTGACGATGCCCTGCCCCGCATCGTGGCATCGGGTCGGGGGGCGGTGGCCGAACGCATCGTCGATCTGGCCTTTGCCCATGGCGTGCCGGTGCGCGAAGACAGCGACCTGGCCACCCTGCTGGCCGGCGTGGATCCTGGCAACGACATCCCCATCGAGGCGATGATGGCCGTGGCCGAGGTGCTGAGCCACCTCTATCGCCTGAATAACTGGCTGGGCGCGGATGCCGCCCCACCCCCTTCCCTTCCCGACCGCGTTTGATCCGCCGGAGGTTCCGCCCATGTTGAAGGTACGCAGCGATTATAAGAGCCTGAACGGGATCGAGAAGGCAGCCGTCATCCTGCTGGCATTGGGGGAGGAACGCGGTTCCCGCCTGATGGAACGGCTGGAAGATGATGAAATCCGCGAAGTGTCCTATGCCATGGCCGGGCTGGGCACCGTGTCGGGCAAGATCGTCGAACGGCTGATCCGCGATTTCACCGAACGTTTCGCCGGCACGGGCGAGTTGGCCGGCACCTTCGACACCACCGAACGTTTCCTGTCCAAATTCATGAACGGGGACCGGGTGCAGGAAATCATGGCCGACCTGCGCGGCCCCGCCGGCCGGACCATGTGGGAGAAGATGAGCAATGTGAATGAACAGGTGCTGGCCACATATCTGCGCAACGAACATCCCCAGACCATCGCCGTGGTGCTGACCAAGATCAGGCCCGAACATGCGGCCAAGGTGCTGGGCCTGCTGCCCGCCAATCTGGTGCAGATGGTGGTGGCCCGCATCATCAAGATGGAGGCCGTGCCGCGCGACGTGCTGGAGGATGTGGAAAAGACCCTGCGCAGCGAGTTCATGGCCAATTATGTTCGCACGCTGGGCCATGACAGCCACGCCATCATGGCGGAAATCCTGAACCGCACCGACCGGGGCGTGTTCGACATGATCATGGAGCCGTTGGAACGTCGCCTGCCGGAAAGTGCCACCCGCATCAAGCAACTGATGTTCACCTTCGAGGATCTGGCAAGGCTGGACCCGCAGGCCATCCAGATGCTGATCCGCAGTTGCGAGGGCGACCAGCTGGCCTATGCGCTGAAGGGGCTGGACGAGGGGATGCAGAACCGCTTCCTGTCCAACATGTCCGAACGCGCCGCCAATCTGGTGCGCGACGAGATCGAAATGCTGGGGGCGGTGCGGGCCCGCGATGTGGAAGAAGCGCGGCTGGGCATTCTGAAGACCGCCAAGCAGCTGGCCGATGCCGGTGAGATCATCATCACCAACAATGACAGCACCACCCAGCTGGTTTACTGACCATGGCGGGCGATGCCTTAACCGGGCTGCAAGCGATCGGGGCCATCGCGGCCAGCAGCGCGCTGGGGGCGACCGGCAGCGCGCTGGCCGTGCGTACACCCGCCATCCCCATCCAGGCGACCATCCTGTCGCGCCCGCCGGACCTGCCGACGGGCGGCACCACCAGCCTGACCGGAACCCTGGGGGCAGCTTTGCCCGGCGGGGAAGTGCCGCTGGCCACCGATTTCGGCACGGTTTTGCTGCGCCCCCTGCCCGGTGCCTGGCCGGCGGACCTGCCCGCCGGCAGCAATATCAACATCACCCTGGGCCCCGGCGTGCGGGCCGGCAATGTGGAACTGGCGGGCCAGTCCCTGCCCGCCGGCACGCAGAACAATGCCAACCCCGGCAATGTGACCCGCACCGATGCCGCCGCCAACACGGCCCCGGTCATCGTCACCAAACCGATGGACAATGCCGCCGTGCTGCGCGGCCTGCTGGCCGGGGCGGATGCAGGGTCACCACAGCAACCGGTGATCCCCAGCCTGCGGGCCAGCAATGCGGCGGTGCTGGCCGCCGGTACGGCGGGCCAGCCCACGCCCACGGCACAACAGACAGCCAATATATCCGCCGCCAGCCCGCCGCTGCTATCCACAGCCGGCAGCAGCCAGCCCCGGCCCGTGGCCGCCGCCATGATCGCCCCCGCCCCTGCAACGGTCGATGCGCCACGCACGGCGGGCGCCGTGCAGACGCCTCAGGCGGTGCCCGATGTGGCCGCCGATACGGGGCCGGCCACCCAGGATCTGTTGCGACAAGCCGCGTTGCAAACGCCCCTGGCCGGCGGGGGCAAGGCCCCCCTGAAAGCCGATATGGCGACAATTGCGGAGGATCTGGCCCCCGACACGGCCAAATCGGCAACAGCCGCCCCGCCCCGGCCCGACCAGACCCTGGCCGCCGCCCTGGCCCAACCCGGTATGATGGCCCGCATGGCCGCTTTCATGCCACGCGGCGACAAGCTGGGCGGGCTGGCCCTGATGCTGTACCTGTTCGGTGCCCGCAATGGCGGCGTACGGGCCTGGCTGGGCGATGACCAGTTGCGCCATGTCACCAAGGGGGAAGCCGCCGCACTGGCCGCACTGGAAGAGGCGATGGTGCCCACCACCAAACTGGCCGGCGATGGCGGGGTGTGGACCAGCATGCTGGTGCCCTTCATGGATGGTGATCAGCCATCGGTGGTGTTGCTGGCCAGCATGGGCGGGCTGGTCGTGCCGGTGGAACGCGACCCCCAACGCCAGCGCCACGGGGAAGAAGATACGCCGGAAACGGAGATGCTGCCGGCCAGTGCGTTTACCCTGGGGGTTGATCTCAGCGCCTTGGGGGCGGTGCAATTGCGCGGGATCAGCCTGCCGGGCAGGCTGATGCTGGACCTGACGGTGGCAGCATTGCCCGACCAGCCCGACCGAGAGGCCTTTGAGGAAATGGTCGCCAAATCCTTGAAGAATATCGAACCTGGCAGCGTGCTGCGCCTGCATTGGGGCCAGCCGCCGCAAATGCCGGACCTGATGCCGGGCGGCAGCCGACCGGGGGTGGAAAGGCGGGTATGATGCTTTAACCCGCCTTTTACCGAGATATGTAAAATTTTATCTAATTTATCTGTTTTGCGACCGGGTGCAATTTTTAAAGCGCCTTTAACCCGTTTCGTATCAAATTTTATGAAAAAGCATAACCGGCCATAAGGGCCATATGGGCAACGTTGAAAATCATAGGAGAAAAGGATGTCTTTGGCCGATTCCCTCCAGTCCGAGCTTCACATGCTGTTGGATATGGCCGCATCGCTGAGTGATGAACGGGCGCTGGCCCGTTTGCATCAGATGCTGACCTGTCTGGCCGAAGGGGCTGAACTGGTGGATTACAGCCTGGATGTGCCCGATGGGCTGGGCCATATCCCCGCCCTGCAACGCGCCATCCTGACGCAGAGCCTGCTGAAAGTGGAAGCCGCCGGCTGCTGTTGAGTGCCATGACGAGGCCCCGAAGAGTGCCTTTGATAACCCGTCCTTCCCGGCATAAGTCGGGAACCGGCGGTTATCCCTTTGCGGGTTGCGGGGTTTTCAACCGCGTTTCCGCCGCTTCCAGATCAGACCAGAATTCCTTGAACAACTCCACCCGAAGCCCATAGCTGCCATCGCGCGGGGCCGTGTCGGGGTGGAATTTGCGGGCAAAGGCCGCCTTCAGCGCCGATATCTCCCGCAACGCATTCACCGCCTCCTCCCGTGCCGCCATTGCCGGGCGCACCACGGGCCTGGGTTCCTCGGCCACGGGTGCTGCCTGGGCCGCCGCCTGCACACCATCGGCAATGAAGCTGGCGCGGCCTGCCGGCTGGAAATAGGCTTGGATACGGCGTGCCACCGGCACATCCAGACAGACATAGCTGACGGCGATCTGGCCCCGGTCGGCCAGGGTCCGCACCACGCGCAGTTCCGCCGGAAAAGCGAAGTGCAGCGGCCCCGCCATCAGGTCCACACCCGCTGACAACCGCGCCCCCCGCTCCGGCAAGGGGGCTGCAACCTCCAGCAGCATCCCGTTCTGGCTCCAGTTCAGCAGACGGTACTGCCGGCCATCAATCAGGGCATGGCCACTGGCCACCGGCTCCCGCAACTGGCGGCGCCTTTCAAAAAACTGACTGCGCATGCAACAGGTCCTCCCGAAAAGGGCCTGCAAGAGGGGGATGATCAGGGCCCCGAATGGGCCTGATGGTTAGCCGGAGATTAAGGCCACCAGCCATTCCAGCACAATCCATCCTTATGGATGGGGCAATGCGGGGGCATGCTCGTTCCACGCGCACAAATTTGCTATAGGATACAGAAGTTTGTCTGGCAGGCGGAACGGATGCTGACGGGAACCGAAGGGCTGTTGCAACTATTGGCCGAGGGGAAGTCCTCGGGCACTGCCGTGCTGATCGATCTGCGCGCCGTGCCGCATGCGGAAAACCCGCTGTTCCGGCAATCCATCGTCGCGCTGGTCGACCGGTTCGCCGCGCAGTTCCGCCCGGAGATCGTGGATATCGGGCGCTATGCCCAGGTCTATCTGTTCCAGGACCGTTCCGCCGAACCGTTCGTGGCCAAGCTGAATGCCGTGGCGAGCGATTTCGCCGACCAGCATATGTCCGCCCCGCGCGTGGGTGTTTACCGCCTGCCGGCAGAGGCGGGGAAGCTGGCAGCACAGTTGCGCAAAGCGGCCCCAGCATCGGAAAAGCAGCCATCCAGCGCGCCCCCGGCCCTGACAGCGGTGGAAGCGCAGCAACTGGCCGCCGTGCATAAGCTGGCAACCTATGAACAGGTACTGTCAGGGGCCGATGTTTCCGCCCTGGTCCGCGAGTCGCCCGTCTGGCGGCTGGAGGATGGGTACTGGAACCTGCATTTCAGCGAGGTGACGGTCGCCATCGACAATCTGGAACGCGCCGTGGGCACGCCGCTGCGCCGCGACCCCTGGCTGCTACAGCAGATTGCCCCCATCCTGGACCGGCGCGTCATCCGGCATTTCCAGCATGAACATGCCCGCCTGTTCCGGGCCCACAGCATCAACCTGAAATGCGTCACCGTGGTGGATGCGGTGTTCCATGAATTCGTGCGCGAACTGACCTATGACCAGCGGCGCAACCTGATCGTGGAACTGTCGGTGCTGGACAGCGACCTGACGGAAGATGCCATCAACGAGGCGGTGGATGTGCTGCGCCTGTGGGATTGCCGGGTGGCCATCGACCATCTTTCCCCGCGCAATACCGATGCGGGCTTCCTGCCGCTGAAATCAGTGGACCTGTTGAAGCTGGATATCGCCCGGCTGCATGTGGATGGCGACGGCCAGTTGCCAGCCCTGCCGGAATGGATGGTGAAATTCGGCCTGGACCGCATCGTCGCCGTCCACCCGCATGATGATCAGGTGATCGCCGCCTGTCTGGCACTGGGCCTGCGCATGATCGAACGGCGGGAACGGCCCCCCGCCCCCAATGACCGGCGGTTGTCGCCTGGGCGGTGAGGGAAGAGGCGTACGCAAAAAGGGGCGGCACCATTGGCACCGCCCCTTTTTATTCGCGCTTAAACCAAACCGCCGAGGGTTTGCCCCTTGGCGGTTTACAGGCTGGCGACCGCCAGCCCGCCGCTCGTGCGGCGTTAAGCCAAGCTGCCGGATGGCAGCGCCCGGCGCATGAGGGATAAGCGAAATCTCCCTTGATCGGTCACGATCAAGGGAGATTGGTATTAAACCGGAAACCTCAGCGCGCCAGCTCGTCAGCGATATTCTCGCTGCTGTCGTCCGTGGCGTTGATGGCCTCGGCTTCCTGCTGCACCACACGCAGGATGCGGGTCAGGAATTCCTGCTGCCACAGGCCACGTTCGGCGGCTTCGGCCTTGGTCGGGGTGAAGGTCTCCACCTCGTCGCGGGCAACCACACCCTTGGCGGCCAGCAGCCGTTCCAGCGTGTCCAGGCGCTGGCGGGTCACCGACAGTTCGGTGGCCAGCGCCATGGTGATGGTCAGCAGCCGTTCGGTTTCCCAATTCTCCAGGAAACGCGGGCGCTTGCCGGTGGGCTTGGCAGAGGCGGCGGAAAGGGCGAGCTGGACCGACATCACTTCACCTCCTTGCGGGCACCAACCACGTGCCAGGCGGCCTTGCGGCCATAATCTTCACCGTCATCCTCGGCGGCGTCGGGGAACACGCTCTTATCGACCACGGCGGTGACGCCGCCATGGATCAGGCTTTCCTTGGCAAAACCGGCGGCGACCAGCCAGGCATCCAGGTCGCACTCGTGCATCTTGGTCCAGAACGGTTCTGCGTTATAAAACGCGTCCCAATCGCGCATGGCCTGTTCGAACAGCGGCATGGTGGCGGCATATTGCGGCTGTTCGACATGGGCGACGATGCCGCCCGGTGCCAGCAGGCGATAGCTTTCCTTGAAGATGCGCTGCATGGAAGCGTAGCTGGTTTCATGCAGGAACATGGTGGACTGCACCCAGTCGAAGCTGCCATCGGCAAACTGGGGCAGGCTTTCCACATTGGCCTGCACGAAGGTGACATTCTTCACCCCCAGGCTCTGCGCCCGGGCCAGACCATAGCGCAGCATCGGCGCGCCGACATCCACGGCCACCACCTCGGCATCCGGGTAGGCCTGGGCGATGGGCAGTACATTGTGGCCCAGGCCGCAGCCAATATCCAGAATGCGCTTGGGCTTGAAGTCCGGCAGGTTCTTCTTCACCCAGCGGGCCACCGCCTGACCGCCGCCATCATTGAAGCGGCCCAACATGCCGCCGGTGGTGGCGAACAGGCCGCAATCATAATTGGCGGCATTGGCCACGTCACCCGGACCATATTCGGTGTGATAGCTGCCCGGCATGCAATGATGGTCGATGGCCTCCACATAGCGCGGCAGCTTCAGATCCGGGTCCAGCACCAGCCGGTCGCTATCAGCCCCGATCAGGGCGGCGGCGCGTTCCACCAGCTCTTCGCGCTGGCGCAGGGTGACCCAGCGACCGGCCTGCTGGCGGGTTTCCATGGTGGAGCGGCGCAGCGCCGACCAGAGCTGCCAATAGGGATCCTTGGCCAGGGCCTTGCGCACCTCGTGCCGATCCTTGAAATCACGGCTATGTTCGGCCTTGAAGGTGGGGGCGACGCGCTTGTCGAAAGCGGTCTTCACGCCCGGCATCACCTTGCCCGCCAGGAAGCGGTTCATCTGGGCCAGGAAGTTGAAGCGCTCAATCTCGTCATGGCTGACCTTGGGATAGATGCCATGCTGACCGACGACGCGATAATCCGGCGGGCCGTCATAGGCGGCCAGCGCCGCCTGGGCGCGCGCATCGGTGATGTTACCCGAACCATCCATGCTTGAAGCCTCCTTGTCATGCCACGGGCCGTCGAGGGCCGGCGGTGATCGCTTGGATGCATGAAGCCTAGGGCCGGTGGGGGCTGATTACCCCACATCCAATTGTCAAACACTACAAACATTATTTGTGTAGCTGAATATGTTCGGTCAATTCACAACCGGATTTTGTGCCGATTTTCCCGTGCGTGATTGGACAGCACAGCCAGAAGTTCCGAATATGTCAGGACAAATCGTTCGTACTCCCTAAGGCGGGCACGAGCCCGCGGGCCGGCGGTCGCCGGCCTGCAGCCTCCCCGCCAAGGGGCGCTGCTGAAAGCCGCAAGGGCGGCGCAACGGACTGAACAGGAACAGGATCGGGTCATGGAACTGCTGGGTATGTATTTGGATGAACATCTGGTGCTGCGCTGGCTGCACATCATCGCCATGGCCTATTGGCTGGGCGGGGAATGGGGCGTGTTCAACGCGGCGCGCAACATCGCGCGGCCCGACCTGCCGCTGGATGAGCGGCTGCGCCATATGGAAACTGCCTATCGCATTGATATTCTGGCCCGCACCGGCATCATCCTGCTGCTGCCGCTGGGTCTGCATATGGGCTTTAATCTGGGTGTGCAGCCGCTGGGTGGTTCCTGGCTGGTGGGCATGTGGATTTTCGTTGCCGGCTGGCTGTCGCTGACGCTCACCGCCTTCTTCCAGCGCGGCAGCGACCTGGGCATCCTGCTGACCAAGCTGGACGAGGCGATCCGGTATTTCGTCATCCCGGCCCTGTTCCTGACCGGCATTTACAGCCTGATCACCGGTGGTCCCTTCAGCGCGCACTGGTATGCCGCCAAGGCCACGCTGTTCTCCGGCCTGCTGATCATCGGGCTGATCCTGCGCTTTGTGATGCGGGACTGGGTGACGGATTTCCGCAAGCTGATGGCCGGCGGCCCCAATCCAGCTGTTGAACAGAAGATGGCGTCAGCGATGGCCTTCTCCCGCAAGCTCGCCTATTTCTACTGGGCTGGCATCATCACCATGGCCTTCCTGGGCACGGTGAAGCCGATCTGACCTTGCAGGCACAGGCCCCGATGGAACTGCGTGATCTGGAATATTTCCTCACCGTGGTGGAGACGGGCAGCCTGACCCTGGCGGCCCGTCAACGGGGCCTGAGCCAGCAGGCGCTTTCAAAAAGCCTCGCCCGGCTGGAGGGTGAGCTGGGTGTCGCCCTGCTGGAACGCACGCCCAAGGGCATCATGCTGACCCGCATGGGCGAGGCCTTGTTGAGCCGCGCCCAGACTGTGCTGGCGGAGGTGGCGCATTTCCGCCGCGATGTGGATGTGGCGCTGGGGCGCAGCACCACGCAATTCGCCATCGGTCTCAGCCCCATTGCCTCTTCGGGCATCGGGCGGCACGCGGTCAGCGCCCTGTTACGGCGCTTCCCGCGCCTGGTGCTGAAGGTGGAGCCAGGCACAGCCCCGCATTTCGTGCGGCTGCTGCTGGCCGGGGAAATTGATCTGGCCGTCACCACCGGCATCCCCGGCATCGACCCGCAGATCATGGCCACCAGCCTGGGCGATGAGCGCTGGCTGGTGGTGGGGCGGGTGGGCAACCCGAAGCTGGAAGCCGCACGCAGTATCGCTGATCTGGCCGATGCCGACTGGATTTTCGGCAAGCTGCCGGACGGGCTGGATGAACGGGTGGACCAGCATTTCCGCGATGCCGGCATCCCCCCCATCCAGCCGCGCATTTCCACCAGCACCAGCGATTTCGGCATGCAGGTGCTGGGCAGCAGCGACATGCTGGCCATTCTGCCGCATTCCATGGTGGAAGGGGTGCCCGGGCTGGTGGGGCGCGATCTGGCCGACGGGCGCTGGACCACGCCGCTGGTGCTGCTGCGTCGCCGACGCGCCACCCTGACCCCGGTGGAAACCGAGATGATCGACCTGCTGCGCCAGGAGGCCGAGCGGTTGCAGGAGATGGCAGCGCCCGGCGGTTAAACAAACATGCATCTGTTAAAGATCATGAATCAAGGGTCACGGCATGAGTAGCCGATCGGCATATCTTATACCAATCTCCCTCAGCGCCGGGCGCCCGCATCCGCGGGCTTGGCTCGCGCCGCCAAGTGCGGCGGGCCGGCGGTCGCCGGCCTCCAACCGGCCTAAAGGTCAACCTTTAGGCCGGTTGGGATTATACCAATCTCCCTTGATCGTGACCGATCATGGGAGATTTCGTTGCCCGGTAATCACGCGGGGCCATGCCAAAGCGGGCCTTGAAGGCGCGGGAAAAGTGGCTGGCATCGTTGAAGCCGCAGGCAAAGGCCAATTCCGTCACCGTGCGGGCTGCGTGCAGCGGATCGCGCAGGCGGCGGGCACATTCCTCCAACCGGCGGCGCAGGATATAGGTGGAAATCGCCTCCCCCTCTCCCGCCGCCAGCAGGCGAAGATAACGTTCCGACAGTCCCAAAGCCTGGGCAATGGAGGGAACCGACAAGTCGGGGTCGAACAGCCTTTGTTCGATCAGGCGGCGGATGCGGGCACGGTGGCCATCAGCCAGCGTGCCCTCCGTGCTGGCCGCGCCGAAATTCAGGTGGCAGGCGGTGGCGAACAGGTCCAACAGGGTCGCGGCCAACCGTTCCCCCGCCTCCACCGGCAGCGGCCCAGCCTTTTCCACCTGTTCCCACAATTCCGCCAATAGCCCGCGCACCATGCGCAGTGGTCCGGCACTGCCGGGCAGTTGCCGACCCAGCAGGCCATAGGGAGCAGGCACGCGCCGGGTCAGTTCGTCCGCCGGAATCCCCAGGATCAAGGTACGGTTCTCCCCGATCAGGCCCAGATCATAGGGGGAAGCGGCATCGCACAGCACCATATCCCCCGGCCCCAGCAGCCCTTCCCGACCATCCTGCATCGCCTGTACCCGACCTTGCAGCTGCATGTGCAGAAAAAACAGATGTCGGGGCGTGCCGGCGGCGTGGGGCCGGCGGCGGATGATATGGGCGGGATAGGAGTGGGCGTTGGCCAGCGACAGGCGGCCCAGACTGGTACTGGCGATATGGTTGTCGAACCGGTCCGGGTCGTCCGGCACCACATCCAGCGGGGCGAACACGCTAGACATCACGCCTTTCAGGTAATCCATTTTGGCCCGGGCCGTCGGCAGCCCGACCGTGGTGAAAACATGCATGCCGCCTCCCAGCCGCGATTTCTATCGCTTGGCGGGCATGATGAGCACAAAGATATGCGGTCGTCACCTATCGAAATGACATGCTGCAGCGCACATTAGAAAGATTCTAGTCGGCTGTGACAGCTTCGCCCGCTTCTGCCACCTGCTGCGGCAATTGCCAGATTTCATCCTGGGGGCGGATCACCCGGCGACGACGCGGGGGCGGGGCGTCGGCCAGATCGTTCCGGCGCAGCAGCACCAGCCGCAAATTGGCGGCCACCCGGTTGAAATAGGCATCGCCCTTGTCGGGCGTGCGCGAATGGTAATGTTTGACCGAACGGGTCCAGTTGCGCAGATCGCCGTGGAATTCCTTCAGCATATCGGCGGCGTAGCCGACATTGGCCACCGGATCGAAGGCCGTTTCCATATCCGGGAAGGCCTTTGGGTGCCAATGCAGGTTCACCTGCATGCAGCCGACATCGATGGAACTGACGCCCCGTTTGCGCAGAGCCTGTACATGGGCGATGGCCGCCTGTTTATCGGCAAAATAGCGGCCCTGGCCTTCCGCATTCACCGTCCAGGGCCAGACG
>Ga0209373_10000834_pt1 | contig 42349 bp, 34 predicted proteins | sample Higcelweek5metaG_FD_187173 | JGI IMG/M metagenome (GOLD analysis project Ga0209373, IMG submission 187173) | Freshwater pond sediment microbial communities from the University of Edinburgh, under environmental carbon perturbations - High... | ecosystem: Environmental > Aquatic > Freshwater >... | reverse complement strand
ACCATGCAAAGAAAATCAGTAAAATCAAACCATCTGCTCTCGAAACCGTATCATCCATTCCCCAGGCAAGTAATAAAACCAGAAGAGGAGCAATCAGGCTCATCGGAATATCGAACCGCCGCGAACTAAGCTGCGACTTGATGGGATAAACAAGAGCGGCCAAACCTAATATCACGAAAACATTAATCGTATTGCTGCCAATGATGTTGGTAAGCGCAATGTCTGTTGTGTTGGGTTTAGAAGCTGCCACCAGATTAACGACCAACTCAGGGGTTGATGTTCCAAAGGCTACCACCGTAAGGCCGATAACCAAATTGGATACATTAAAACGTTTTGCAAATCCAGTAGCTCCATCCACCAGGAAATGAGCTCCAACAATCAGTATTGCAAATCCAATTAAAATTAAGAAATAGTCCATATTAAATGTGTTTTATAAAATGAATTCAGGTAATGAGTACTTTATTCAATGATCACATTGTTGGTTTGTACAAATCCATCTGATCACACTGAGAGATATGAACGGTTACTGCAAACAATAAAGTTACGTTGTTTCGATAGAAATATTTCAATTATTAACAGTTACTTCGTTTAATGCTTCAACTACATTGATAATATAATCTCCAGTTTTTTCGCACTCTACAATAATGTCCATATAGGTAACACTAGCCTGATAATCATATTTATTGTCCTTTACATCCGAAATATTCTGGAGTTTCAATTGATTTCTGAAATTATTGATCTCAGCTTCGATGTTTACCGACCTGTTAAACTCATCATTGCTTACATGATTGTTTTCCATGGCTTCTTTCATTTGGTGAATTGCACCTTCCACTAAATTCATCATCAAATCGATATTTGCATCCATTTCCTTTGTATAAACAGCTTTATTGTCGCGTTTACGAACGATTGTCCGAGCGATATTGTAGCAGCCGTCACCCACGCTTTCAATTTCAGAAACCACCCTCAGCATTGTCTGTATCTGACGTTTACTTTCATCGCTCAATCGCCCATCAGTAACTTTTGTAAGATACCGGGCAATCTCCACCTCCATCCTATCACTTATACTTTCATATTTTTCAACCCGACTAAACTTCTTAACAAACTCATTCTCGTTTTGTTCGTAATACAGTTCGCGTGTAATTTTAAACATTCGCTCTGTTCGTTCTGCATATACTTTCAACTCTTTCCATGCCTGAAGTACAGATAGTTCGGAAGTAGACAGCATACCGGTAGAAATGAACTGTAACTGGAATTCTTCGTCGGTCGCTTTTTTCTTAATCACAAATGTAACTATTTTGGCAATAACCTGAGTAAACCAGATCATTATAAAAGTATTGATCAGGTTAAACATAGTGTGGAAAAGCGACAAGCCGTACGAAGTAGCAATCTGGTAATTCTGAAGTTGATGTTGCAAAGCTACTTGTTCGGTATTCAGCGATTTACTGTCCGAATTAATTAAATCTAATGTATGAGCATCGAGGCCAGCTGTAAAGTGCGTAAGTTCTGTCGGATTGCCGGGACCAAATTCAGTCACAAGCCATGTAATCATATTTATAAACGGGTAGAACAGGAATAGCATCCAAACAACGCCAAAAACATTAAAAGTAGTATGTGCCAGCGCTGCACGTTTAGCCGATACATTGGCCGGGATAGCTGCTATATTAGCGGTGATAGTAGTTCCGATATTTTCGCCAAGTACCATAGCAGCCCCAAGATCATAACTTATCCACCCTTTACTTACCATCACAAGAGTAATAGCCACAGTAGCGCTCGAAGACTGAACCACTATGGTTAGCAGGGTTCCAATACCTAAAAATATCAATACCGAACCAAAGCCTGATTGTGTATAGCTGGTAAGAAATTCGAGCATCTCAGGATTGCTTTTGAGATCTGGAACTGAATTTTTAAGCATGTCAAGCCCCATAAACAAAAACGCAAAGCCAAGAATAAATTCACCTATGGATTTACGTTTGCTTTTTGCAGAAAAAATAAAAGGAATAGATAAGGCAATAAGAGGTATAGAAAATGCTGCTATACTGACTTTAAACCCGAAAAGAGAAATGATCCATGCAGTAACAGTGGTACCGATATTGGCGCCCATGATCACTGTTATAGATTGAAATAAGGTAAGTAATCCGGCATTTACAAAACTAACAACCATAACAGTTGTGGCCGAAGAAGACTGAATAAGCGAGGTAATAAAAAGCCCCGTAAGCACTCCTGCAAAGCGGTTTTTGGTCATAGTAGCCAATAACGAACGTAATTTGTTTCCGGCCACTTTTTGCAGACCTTCGCTCATTATTTTCATTCCGTACAGGAACAGACCCAATGAGCCGACTAAAGTCAGAAAATCAAAAAAAGAATAATTCATAAATCACTGATGTTGATTGGTAGCTGCAAAAGTAACTTAAAATTACGTACCTTCAAATAAGCACATTTAAAAAAAAATGCTATTTTTACAACGCAAAGAAGAAAGCAACAAAAAAAAATTAGATTTCGATGAACAAAGAGGTAACTATATATTGCAAAAACACCAAATCGTACCATAACTATCCATTAGGCATTTCGTTGATTGAAATTTATAACGATTTGGGTCTTCATCTTAAAAATAAGGTAGTTGCTGCGCGAGTTAATTACAAAGTGGAAGATTTGAATTTTCTGATTTACAAACCAAAAGATGTTGAATTTATTGATTTAAGCACTCCGTCGGGTATGAGAGTGTACGTTCGCAGCCTGAGCATGGTTTTATCGTTGGCTGTTACCGAGCTTTTCCCCGAGTCCACTTTACGTATTGAGCATCCCATTTCGAAAGGCTATTACTGTGGCCTCGATAATTTCAACAAAGCAATAACTCCTGAAATTATCGGAGCTATTAAGAATAAAGTAAATGAGATCATTCAACAAGGGAGAAAAATTGTTTGCGAAGAAAAACAAACCATGGTCGTAAAGGATCTTTTCTCGAAACAAAAGAACCAGAAAGATAAATTATCTCTTTTCGAGACTCTTGGCAATCCATATTGTCGGTTTTTCAGGATTGACGACTATATCGATTATTACAACGGTGTACTTTTACCATCTACCGATTATTTGGGATTATACGATTTAGTTCCCTATTACGAAGGTATGCTGCTTTGCGTTCCCAACCGGGAAAACCCTGAAATTATGGAAGATGTGGTAATGTTACCAAAAATGTATGATATTTTTAAAGAATACATGGGTTGGAACAAAATCATGAAGCTCAATAATGTTGGTGAATTTAACGTTGCCTGCAAAAATAATCAGTCCTTCAATCTCATCAAAGTCTCGGAAGCGCTTCACGAGAAAAAAGTAGCCTCGATAGCCGATATGATTGAAAAACGAGCCGAAAAAGTCAGGTTTGTACTTATATCCGGGCCTTCATCTTCCGGAAAAACAACTTTCAGCAAACGTCTTTCTATCCAGTTAATGGTGAGCGGACTGAAACCTGTAACTCTTTCGCTCGACAATTATTTTGTGAACCGCGAGGAAACACCGCTCGACGAAAACGGCGAGTGGGATTTTGAACATCTACACGCATTGGACCTCGAACTCTTCAACCGACACCTGAAACAACTATTGAACGGCGAAGAAATTGAAATCCCGTTTTTTAATTTCGAAGATGGAAAGCGTTATTACAAAGGCGAAAAGCTAAGATTAGAGAACGATAGTATTTTGTTAATGGAAGGTATTCATGCCTTAAATCCGGAATTAATTCCGGACATACCTCAGGTTTTCACTTTCAAAATCTACGTTTCGGCCCTCACCACCATATCTATCGACAATCACAATTGGATACCTACTACCGACACCCGGCTGTTACGTCGCATCATTCGCGACTACCGTTTCCGAAACTATTCAGCCCGCGAAACAATTGCACGCTGGCCGAGCGTAAGACGCGGTGAAGAAAAGTGGATTTTCCCATTTCAGGAAAATGCCGATGTTATGTTTAACTCAGCCTTGTTGTTTGAACTGGCAGTACTGAAAAAACACGCGGAACCTATCCTTGCCGAAGTCCCTAAGTTTTGTGATGAATATACCGAAACTCACCGACTTATTAAGTTCTTAAATTACTTTGTATCTATTCCCGAAAGAGAAATTCCACCAACTTCATTGTTGCGCGAATTTGTGGGTGGCAGTAGCTTCAGGTATTAAGTCTTGCTTAAAATTTCGACAAAAGTATTCCTGTAAACCGAAGATACAAATTAGCATTCAGCAATTCCATTATACACATAAGTCGTTAAAAAGACATGTAGCATTTCTATGCTAATAAAACAACATGCAATCGCAGTTTCATTGTAAGCAACACGTTCAGGATTTTAGATTTAAGTTGAAAAACAGGCATTTCCGGCAGGAGAATAGTTCTTCGTATTCCGGAACACATCTGTTTCGCAACCTATTCGTATCGATGTAGTATTTGCTTACTTCTCCGAACAAAAACCTTAGTTCCAACCTTATATACAAACATATAAGAATAAAAACATATAAAGACAACTTTATTAAACCTGAAAAATGAATACAATAGCAGGACATATAGTAGATGTAGTAGCACGGCAAATAAGAAAAGGAATCCTTTACATCGATGGGGGAAAAATCGTAAATTTTGAAGCTTCTGAGGCTGTTCCTGACCAGTATATTATTCCAGGTTTTGTGGATGCACACATCCATATTGAAAGCTCCATGATGTTACCATCGGAGTTTGCACGCTATAGTTTGCCATGTGGCACAGTTGCATGTGTTTGCGATCCGCACGAAATAGCCAATGTATGTGGTATACCCGGCGTAAATTACATGATAGAAAATGGTAAAGAATCGCCACTCAAATACTATTTCGGCGCTCCTTCGTGCGTTCCGGCTACGCCTTTCGATTCTTCTGGAGCAGAGCTCGATGCCGAAGATGTAAGCAGCTTGCTGGCTCGTGACGATATCTACTTCCTTGCCGAAATGATGAACTATCCGGGCGTTATTGAGCAGGACGAACAGGTACATTTAAAACTCCGGGCTGCCCAAAAATATCACAAACCCATCGATGGACACGCTCCCGAACTTACCGGCGAAGGCCTGATAGCTTATGCTTCAGCTGGCATTACCACCGATCACGAATGTATGACAATTGCCGAAGCTGAAGCTAAAATTGCCCTTGGCATGAAAGTACTCATCCGCGAGGGTAGCGCTGCTAAAAACTTCGACGACTTACTACCTCTGCTCGAAAAGTACACCGACGAAATCATGTTCTGTTCCGACGATAAACACCCTGATGATTTAATTAAAAACGGACATATAAACACCCTTGCCCGCCGGGCAGTAGCTGCAGGATACGATCCATTGGATGTATTGCGTATCTGCTCGCTCAATCCTGTTCGGCATTACAAACTCGATGTAGGATTGCTCCAGCCAGGCGACGATGCTGACTTCCTGGTAGTCAATAATCTGACGGATTTTAATGTACAACAAACCTATATACGCGGAGTGAAAGTTGCTGAAAATAAAGCGGTGCTTTTTCCACGTTATATTCCGAATAAACTGATCAACAACTTTAAAGCCGCGCCGCTAATCCCTGAACAACTTCGCGTCCAACCTTCGGGCGATCAACTGAAAGTAATAGTGGTGGACGATGGACAGCTGTTTACGCACAGTGAATTGGTAGTTCCTAAAATCGACAACGACAATGTTATTTCAGACACTACGAACGATGTACTTAAATTGGTGGTTTACAATCGTTACCGGGACGTGAAACCCGCTATAGGATTTATTAAAAACATTGGACTCAAACAGGGAGCTCTGGCTTCCACCGTTTCACACGACAGCCATAATATAGTGGCTGTAGGCACCTCCGACGAAGAAATCGTATCGGCAATCAATCATATCATAGCCAGTACCGGTGGTATTCTGGCTTGCAACAAAGACAAAGTTTTGCTACTTCCTTTGCCAGTTGGTGGTTTAATGTCGGCCGAAGAGGGCCACGTGATTGCAAAAAAATATGAGGAACTCGATGCGGCAGTAAAACAAATGGGATCGCAACTGAAAGCCCCTTTTATGACTGTTGCATTTATGTCGCTGCTTGTAATTCCAAAACTCAAACTCAGCGATCAGGGATTGTTCGATGGACGAACCTACGCTTTTACCGATTTAATGATATAGTATTCATTAATAAAAAAATCAGCTCGGAATGTCCGAACTGATTTTTTTATTATTTAATACTGCAAATTAAGATTGCATCTTATTTGGAAATACCTCTTTCGCCTTGCAACCTAATTTGTTTTGGCGCTACAGACGCACTACCTGTTGTATAATCGTAAGTCAACTGATAAGTTGTGTTTCCACCCGAAAACTCATTGGTGTGAATCACAAGTCCGACTTTATTACCAGGGGTTTGACGCAACGATCTGATATTAAACGATGCCATTCCCCACTGATTGTAAGTTGGCGCATCGCCATTATCGTTGTGACGAAATTCAAGATGCACTTTTCCATCTGTATAAGTTTTCGATGCATCCGACACCAAATTGATAAAGTGCGTACGGTTATATCCGGGATAGACGAACTCTACATTCAGATAATCTCCACCTACCCATATGTCTCCAATGCTGATTTTATCGTTACCGATACTATCCTGAGTAGCAGGCGTAATATTAAAAATTCCCTTTGTCAACACTTCGTACACATCGTTAATTTTTACGGCATAACCGTAAGTATTACTTTGAGGCGTAGCAGTCAGAATTGTGTAATTCACCACAATGCGCTGTCCGTCTTTTGGGCGATAGTAAGGTAGAGCCGAAATTTCTACCCACATACGTTCCTTTTTGTCGGTTACAAAGTAAAAGTTGGTTTTCTGGTCGGGATTTTCAACAGTGGCAATATCAAGCAATTGCTCGTTCTGATTATTATTCAAATCATCATCGTTGCATGCTATTAAAAATGGAAACAGCAATGCAATAAAAAGAAGCTTTTTCATACACGTAAATTTATTTTTAAATTTTGAATTTACTGTATTGATGTTAGATTCCGACAATATGTTGCAAACCAAACTTCAAAAAATTTCCTAACTAACCAAAAAAAATGAAAATACTCAGTTCCCGACCTCACAACACGGCGAATGATTCCAACACAACATGACTTTTATCTCCTCATCATCATATGCATTAAGCCACCACCATTTTTCACATTGGTGAATCCCAAATGCTGTAAAATCTGCTGACCGTAAGCCGAACGCGCTCCTGATGCACAATAAAGTATAATATCGCGGCCTTTATCCCCTAATTCGTTTGTTCTGCCGGGTAGTTCATCCAAAGGAATGTTTACTGCACCGGGATAAGCACCTCCAGAAAATTCACCTGCACTACGCACATCAACAACCAATGGACCATTAGAAACTTTATTAGCTGTTGCAGCTTGTTTGTTTCTGCGAGCCATCATCGACGAAAGCCCACCACCATTAGTTACATTCGTATAACCCATCTGCATCAACATACGTTGCGCATAAGCCGAACGACCTCCCGAAGCACAATAAACAATTATTTCACGATCTGTATTATCGCCAAATTCAGTATGACGATTCATTAAATCATCCAACGGAATATTAATTGCCTCCGGATAAGCACCGCTTTTAAATTCCTGTACCGTACGTACATCTACTACAAGTACTGAATTCCGATTCACATCAGCCGCCTTAACTTCATTTACTTCTTTTACATCAGTCTCCTTCTCAACTTTTTTTGCTTCAGTTGGTAAAAGATCTATTTGAATATTTTTAAATCCTATGGCGCGTGCATGACGTTGTAATGAGGTATGACCTCCGGAAATATTTGTAACATTTGAAAAACCAGCTCCCACCAATGTACGTAATGCCTGATGACCTTTTTTTCCTGTTTCATCATACACAATTACAGCTTTTCCTGAAGGTATCGAACCAAGTTGCTCCGACAATAATTCCAATGGAATGTGAATAGCACCTGCAATATGACTTTTCTGAAATGCAAAAACATCTCTTACATCAACAAAAACAAACGTTTTTCCACTTACAAATCCATCAAGTTCGGTTGCTGTTACCGACGGACTAAAACCCGACATTCTATTCTCTGCAGTAAACGCAGCCATATTCATGGCATCGTTCGCAGTGCCAATGGGTGGCGAGTAGGCAAAATCAATATCGGACAAATCGTTTACCGTTAATTTGGCAGCCGTTGCTGTAGCAATAATATCCAGACGCTTATCCGCACCTTTATAACCAACCGTTTGTCCACCTAAAACAAGTCCTGTTCCTTTATCATAAACCAACATGGCAGTAACAGTTTCGGCACCAGGAAAATAAGATGTGTGATGTTCTTTGTGAACAACAACTGCATCTGCGTCGAATCCCAAAGCGCGAGCTTGTTTCAACGACAATCCTGTTGTTCCGGCCACCGCTTCGAATACGCGTACTACCGACGTTCCCAATGCACCTTTGTAGGCATGATTCCCTCCCAAAGCATTTTCGGCAGCAATACGCCCCTGGCGGTTAGCAGGGCCGGCCAAAGGAATGCGCACTTTTTTGCCATTCACTCTATGTTCAATCTCCACCATGTCGCCGGCAGCAAAAATATCGGCATCCGAGGTTTGGAGTTGCTGGTTCACCAACAAACCACCAGCTTCACCTATTTCAAGTCCGGCATCTTTAGCCAGCTGCAAAGTTGGTCGTACTCCAATTGACAACAACACCATATCAGCGTCTAACTCTTTACCATTATCAAGTTTTACCGATTTGGTATGTATTTCAGTCACTCCCGCATTGGTATGAATACCTACGCCATAGGATAACATTTCATTTTCGATAAACCCGGCGGTTTCAGGCTCCATTATAGCCATTACGTGAGGCATCATTTCTACAACGCTAACTTTCAATCCACGTTTAACCAATGCTTCAACCATTTCGAGACCAATAAAACCACCTCCTACAACTACCGCAGTTTTTGGTTTTTTATCATTGATATAGCCAGCTATTTTATCCATGTCGTTCAGCGTCCATAGCGTAAACACATGATCGGCATCAGCCCCGGGCAAGCTTGGTTTAATAGGCCGGCCACCCTGTGCTAAAATCAATTTTGTATATCCAAAAGATTTTTCTTTACCATCCTGAGCATCCACAGTCTTAATTGTATGTGCTATTCTATCAATAGATGTTACTGCTGTATTGACATAAACATCTACATCATATTGCTCTTTGAAGCTCTCAGGGCTTTGCAAGATCAGTTTCGAACGACTTTCAATATCGCCTCCTATATAATAAGGCAAACCGCAATTGGCAAACGAGATATCCGGCCCTGCTTCAATCATTGTAATTTGTGCAGTTGGCGAAATACGACGGGCTTTAGCAGCTGCAGTTGCCCCTGCTGCAACTCCTCCGATGATCACAATCTTTTCCATATATTTTTCTTTATAACTTTTGAATTTAATTTTTAGTAGTTGATCTTTTTTTCTAACGAACTCCAGCTTCCACCGTTGTAAACATTTGTATAACCCTTTGACGTCAAAAGTCCTTTGGCCGATGCACTTCTCATTCCCGATGCACAACAGGTAATAATAACGTTATTCTTATTTTTAAGTTTGCTCAGGTTACTTCCTAATTGCTCCACAGGAATATTTAATGAACCTTTGATATGACCTGAAGCATACTCTCCTTTGGTGCGTACATCTAAAATTACCGCACCACTCTTTACAAGCTCCGAAAAATCTACTGCGGGTTTTGAACCAAATATTTTATTTATCAATTTAAACATATAATACATTAACTTTCAATCAACATTCATACTATTTTTCATCTTTCATAACCATTCTTTAAAATGCTTTTTCGAAAGACGCTGCAAAGATAATTTAATTATTTTGAATTACAATAGTATCACTAATAAATTATTATAATATCACCAATTATTTTATTATCTTTGCAACGAAATTAATTTTGAAACCCTAGATGATTAGATAATGATGTTATTCAAAGAGGATATTACCCCCGAACTGGCACAAGAACTTTTCAACGACAGCGAAAAAGTGCTTAAGTTTATTGCCGACATAAAATGGGAAAATGGATTTGCATGTCGAAATTGTGGTCACACCAATTATTGCGAAGGAAAAACTCCTTACTCGCGCCGCTGTACAAAATGCAAAAAAGAAGAATCAGCAGCCGCCAACACCATATTTCACAATATAAAATTCCCCATCAACAAAGCTTTTTATATAGCTTATAATGTTTGTGTGCTGGGAAGCGATTTCTCATCATACAACTATTCCGATCAACTTGGGCTGAACCAGATGACTTGTTGGAAATTCCGCAAACGCATTCAGGACTGCATGATTAAACTGAATAAAAACGAAAAAGCAAAAATTCAAACCATTTTAATGGCTGAATATAAATAGTTATCATTATTTTTGGAGTTCAAATCAAATCAAAACACAATGAATACAAAAACCATTTTTAAAACATTGATTATGTGCGCTTTTCTAATTACATCGTTCAAGGTCGATGCTCAGGACTGGGCTAACCTGAAACGTTATCAGGCAGAAAACGCCGAGTTAAAAACCCCAGAAAAGCAAGAGAACAGAGTTGTTTTTATGGGAAATTCAATCACACAAGGGTGGGTGGAAACACGCCCAGAATTCTTCAAAAAAAACGCCTATATTGGGCGGGGTATAAGTGGACAAACTACACCCCAAATGCTCATTCGTTTCCGTCAGGATGTGATTGCGTTGCAGCCTAAAGCTGTGGTTATACTAGCCGGCACCAATGATATTGCCGGTAACACTGGCCCTTCGACACTCGAAATGATTATTGACAACTTAGCCTCAATGGCCGAAGTTGCCCGCGCCAACAACATAAAAGTGATTTTGTGTTCGGTACTTCCGGCCTACGATTATCCTTGGAAAAAGGGAATGGAACCAAATATCAAGATCCCTCAACTCAATGAAATGATCAAAGCATACGCAGCACAAAAAAGCTTTGTTTACCTTGACTTTTTTTCGGCCATGAACGATGGAAAGAATGGAATGAAAGCAGAATACAGCTACGATGGCGTACATTGTACAGCCAAAGGATATGAAGTAATGGAAAAGCTTGTGCAGCCAGCCATTGCCAATGTTTTGAAAACAAAATTGAAATAACGAAAACAAAGAGCCATAAAAAAATTATGGCTCTTTGTTTTCGTTGACTGGGAAAATTCCTCTCGTCTCCCTGAAAACGTATTTGGTCATCTGCTGATTCGATTCGAATCCGACGGCATTAATTATATGTACGGCCTGAGTTATTTTCACGATCGTATCGGAATAAATCCTCTCTTCACGCTGGTTCCAAAACAAATGCTCTGTTTCGAACAATTCACCTTTTATATTGGTCATCCTCACCTGCCCTTTTAGTTCCCACAACTGCTCATTTTCCTTGAATTTTGCATATCGACTGTGGATGTTAGCATCGACTTTCAGGCTCTCGTCGAAGCGCTCAAAGTGGATCCCTTTCGGAAATTCCCAGTAAGGATCATTCGCTCTGTCATAAACGTCCCATTGAGGAGCCGAAATACGATAACGCGTTATGCCAGAATCAGAAATCACTGTTGTTATTTCTTTGGCATGGAGCTTTGGCATAGTGCTACGATCAATGACCGCCGCTGTTTTATCAACCTCTTTTTGGGAACATGAAAGTAGAAATAACAACATAACAACCACCATAGAGGTGGTTGTTATGTACATTTTTTTTCTGAAATATAAGTTTTGTTTCAAAACAAATCGTCTTTTATTAACGACAGGTTGTACTTTCACCAATCCATCCACCCACAAAGAATGATTTTCCTTCGTTCAATTCAGGTTTAAAGAACATATCATCTTTCGATGGAAAATGAGGACTGTAGCGTCTGATCAACTCATTTGCCTCTTCAGCACAACTCGAGTCAACTTGTTTAGCTTTCACAAATTTATCTACTGCTACCCAAAATACTGTTTTTCTCAATACAGGATCATCGAACACTGTAGAACTTGCATAAAGTTTACCTATCAAAATATAAGGTTTACCACTGTTAGGATTAAACTCAATAGAATTACGGGCAGCTTCTCTGGCTCTTCCATAATTGTCCAAATTGCTGTACAACTGAGCAATTCTATATTGATAATCAGCCTTGTCTGCATTTTTGGTAGCTAATTTTGTTGCCTCTTCATAAAAACCGATTGCTTTCGAAAATTCTTTCTTTTTAATCGACATTTCAGCACAGGCATTGGCCGATTCTTCAGTTGGTTGCAATTTGTGTGCAGCTACAGCAGCTGTGAAATAAACTTCAGATTCGGTACATCTGATGCGTTTATAAAAACTTACAACATTAGCTAAATAGTCAATATTTTTCAAATTAGCATTTACTTTATCTTTGTACAAAGCATCAAGCATATTGCAATCTGCAGCTCCACTTTGTGCAAAAATCAAATCGATACTTGGTTTTAATTGTCCTGCTTTCTCAGCATCCTTTTGTTCAGGATTACCTGCAATAGCTTCAAGAATTGCATTCACTTTAAGGTAATCGGCAATGTATTTTTCAGCATGCTTTGCATCTGCTTTAAAAATTCCGTTCGACAAAGCCATGAAAACACGAATCACCTCAAGTTCTGAAGATTCTTTAAGCCCATCAATCGATTTTTCGAGCATTTCGTAAGCTGGCTTTTTAAGCTCATCGTTTTTAACGAATGCTACATAATCCAAGCCTTTTACGCCTAAAATCCATGCAGTTGGGTATCTTTCATCGTTTCCGAAATACTTGATACGACTATCATACATTCCCATCAATTTATCAAACACTTTTTGATAAGATGCTGCATCTTTAGTTTGGAGCAGTTCCCACTGAACTATATCACGTCCACGACTATAAATAGCTTTATTTTCACCCGGGCATTGAGCATAAGCTGCATTCCATGGTCCCAGGGCATCAGCATATTGTTTGTTCTTGGCCGACTCATTGAACAAACTTATGTTAACGCGACATTCTTCTAACGCTTCAGGTGTTAAATTAGATTGAACTGCTGTTTCTACCGGTGCAACTGTTTCAGTTGTAGCAGCCTCTTTTTCTTTCTTGTTTTTTTTGTTGTCTTTTTGAGCAAAGCAATTGGCGAACATTACTAAGCTAAAAACAAGTACAAGTAGATTTCTCGTCTTCATTTTGTATAAGTTTAATTTATTTATATTTTTTATTTCGTTGTAGCTTTTTACAGCTTGCGTTTCATAAACCAGGTTTCATTCAGACTTGCACTTAAAGTAAACTTGAAGTAATCTTCCCTCAATAAACCTACTGAACCAATTTTACCATATTCGAAAGTGGTATTGATAACTGATTTGTTATTTCTCAATGGTAACCCCATTCCAAAAGTTATGCCATAGTTTTTTGGCAACTTTTCGTTTTGCAATTTGTAATACGGATCGCTTACATTAAATCCAACCCTATACCGTACTACTTCATAATATCTGCGCCCTCTTAAGCTCGGTATAAACTCTGCACCAATAGCAAGTTTTGATCTGTTGGACAAAGAGTCAGTAACACCAAAAAATTTGGCATCGCCCCATTTCTGCATTGAATAGTCGAGCCCCAGCGTCAACTGTTTGTTGTATACATAATTTAAACCCACACCAAATATTTCAGGCACTTCAAACGATGAAAAAACATCTTTATATGGCGTTGCTTCCTGATCCACACTTCCTGTCATCTCCGAATAACTTGCATTCAACTTCAACTTTGGTTCATAAATCAAACCAAGACTCACATCATGTTTTTTGGCAAATGTGTTGTAGAACTGAACTCCATAGCGAAAACGTAAACTGCTCACCACAATCGAATCGCGCTGAAGCGACGAATAAAAATCGGAACTACTGAAAGTTAACAAACGCGAATTTATTGAGCTTCCAAACATATAATATGCATTTACTCCCAGCGAAATATGATCGAATAGCTCTACCGACAAACCACCATACAACTGATTTATACCGCCATTTCCAATAAAAGACTGCGTTGCAGTAACTGTATCGGGGTATAGTTCGAGCGGTAAGTTCGATGTAGAATAAAAATTATATCCTGAAAATGAATAGGGTAACAAACCGGCACTAAAACCTACTTTTTTCCACAATGGAAACTGCATGGTTATATATTCCAGGTTCGCATTTAATTTGTTTGTTGTACCTCCCGTTTCCGAAAATCTTGAAACCAGGGCCGATACACCAACATCAAACATAAAAGTCATGCTGTCCACAGCACTGTAGGATGCAGGATTTACCACATTGATTCCACTCTTCGATCGCGAACCTAAAGAAACGCCACCCATGGCTCTTTGTTCACCTGAATTCGTATCACTAATATCGCCATATCCAAAACGCGTATATGGCGAATTTGTATTGTTTTGACCGATTGATACTTGACTTAACAAAACAAGAACAAATCCGAGGAGAAAGATTTTATTTTTAAACATTGAATTGTAGGATACGATTGAGCCCGATTAATACTAAATTTTTTTCTGCAAAGATGGCACTTTTTAGCTTTGTATAAAAATAAAAAGTGCTACCTCCTGTTAAATATACTGAAAGTTCAGGATATTTAATCTTTAATGTGTCAATATAGCCATTTATTTCAAACTGAATACCATATAAAACGCCGGAGCGTATGGCCGAAACAGTATCAGTTCCCAGAAATGGGCTTTCAGTTTGAGCTGTGACCAATGGCAATTTACTTGTAAATTCGTGCAAAGCTCTCAGTCTCATTTCAACTCCGGGAGCAATATTTCCACCATGATAAACTCTGCTTGCATCCACAAAATCATAAGTTATGGCTGTACCGGCATCTATCACGAGCACGTCTGTATCGGGCTCTAAATAGGATGCACCAACAACTGCCGCCAGTCTGTCCTTACCCAAAGTTTGTGGCGTAGCATACCTAATTTCCACAGGAACGGGAGTTTGATGATCAAGATAGATAAACTTTTGAACTTTGCTCTTAATAAATTCAGACAAACTAATATTCTCGTTTATCACACTTGATAAAATACAGTACCGAATAGAATACGTTGCAATTATTTCAGCAACCTGAGCTTCATCTAAATTCACAAAAGTCCTGAAATCCAGCAATTCATCATTGGCAAAAACCCCAACTTTAGTGCTTGAATTTCCCTGATCAATACAAAGGCTGTAAAACTTACTCACATCCGACGACGTCATGCAAAAATTAAATGATATAAATTTTACAAAATCATTTTTTCAATTGGGATCACTAAAATACCCTCGGCACCAAGTGCTTTTAATTTACCAATTATATCCCAAAACTGTTTTTCGCCTATCACTGCATGCAACGAATTCCAACCTTCTTTAGCCAATGGCATAATGGTCGGGCTTTTCATTCCGGGCAATACTTCAATGATTTTGTCGATATTCTCTACCGGCACATTCATCAATACATATTTCTTATCTTCAGCCATTTGTACAGCTTCAATCCTGAATAAGAATTCTTTGAGGATTTCCTGCTTTTCGGCCGACAGATGTGGATGTTGAATCAGCAAAGCTTCGGATTTCATCAGCACCTCTACCTCTTTCAAATGATTGGTCACCAACGTACTTCCGGAACTTACTATATCGAAAATCGCATCGGAAAGTCCTATGCCCGGCGCCACCTCAACCGAACCTGTAATGACGTGGATATGAGCCTTAACGTTATTTTTTTTCAGAAAATCTTTAAGAATTTCGGGATATGAAGTAGCAATAGTCTTATTATTGAACCATTCAATGCCCGGATAATCAAGTTCTTTGGGAATTGCCAACGAGAGACGACATTTACTAAAGCCTAAACGTTTGGTAATATTTACTTTTTTCTTTTTTTCGGCATATTCATTTTCACCGACAATACCAATATCGGCAACTCCGTCGGCTACCGACTGAGGAATATCATCGTCCCTCAGGAACAAAACTTCGAGTGGAAAATTGCGTGCTGGCAACAACAAGAGTCGTTTTCCGGATTCCAATTTTATACCGGCTTCACCCAACAACAACATTGTTTCGTCATAAAGTCGGCCTTTGGCTTGTATTGCTATACGTAACATATTATTTCTGATTAATTTTGATGTGCAAAAGTACAAAAAAAGCTTTGATTGTCATAAAAATAAAAATAAAAAAGTCCGTTAATAAATTAACGGACTTCAAATGCTTTAGCATTTTTTGCAATAGCGGAATTATTGAGCTACTACAGTGTCAACAGCAGCAGTGTCAACAACAGCTACAGTATCAACAACTACTACTGAATCTTCAGCAGGAGCAGCTTCTTCAGTTGCTTTAGGAGCACATGAAGCGAAAACCATGGCTACAGCAAAAAATAAAAATACTTTTTTCATTTTTTCTAATCTTTAAAATTTAACATGTTATATTTTGCAATTCAAAATCGAGACAAAATTACAACATTTTTTGATATTCCATTAATAAATATCGTTTTTTTTTAATTTTTTTTTACGTTGACAAATAATTCCCTCAATAAATTGAAGGAATTCAACCACAAACTACTCATTAATAGAAAATTAAAAAACAACAACAATATTGAAGCAAAAAAAAATGTCGGAAAGAAAATTAATTCAATCCGACATTAATACGTAATTATTTACGTAGTTACGATTACTGAGCAACCACAGTAGTGTCAACAGCTACAGCAGCAGTGTCAACAACAGCTACAGTATCTACAACTACTACTGAATCTTCAGCAGGAGCAGCTTCTTCAGTAGCTTTAGGAGCACATGAAGCAAAAGCGATAACTACAGCAAAAAATAAAAATACTTTTTTCATTTTTTAAACCTTTAAAATTTAACATGTTTTATTTTGCAATTCAAAATCGCTGCAAAATTACATCAAATTTCGACATTTCGTTTACTATTCGTCAATTATTTTTTATTTTTTTTTGCTTTCTGATCCCTCTTCTAGTATCATCTTCATTTTCAGCAACTTCTTTGCTCTGGAAACCGGAGGAGTAAAGATATCTTTTTATGCTCTTTTTAGGGGTTTTTTCAAACTCGTGCGGATACAGTTGAATTTTGGCTACTGATTCATAGGAAGCAACCGATGCATTAAGTATTTTACGGTTCTCTTCCATCAACTCTTCAAGCTGCTTTTGATCCAAATGTTCGGCATCGACAGCTTCGTAATCGGGACACACCAAAGCTATTAATCGCCCATTACTTTCAATAACAAGGCTCTCCATTACATAAGGCATATTGTTTAATCGCGCTTCGATTTCCTCAGGAAATATATTTTGGCCACTGGCTCCCAGTATCATTGTTTTATTGCGTCCACGTATAAATATATTGCCATCAGCATCAACAGTTCCAAGGTCACCGGTATGCAACCAGCCTTCGTCATCAAGAATTGAAGCTGTAGCCTCAGGATTGCGGTAATAGCCTGACATTACATTCTCGCCCCTTACACAAATTTCACCTACTCCCGTTTCAACATCAGGGTGAATTATTTTCACTTCCATGATGTCAAGGATTTTTCCGGCTGATTTGGGCACAAAATCCTTTTTATTTGAATAACTCACCAAAGGAGCACATTCGGTCATTCCGTAGCCGATAGTGAAAGGAAATTTTATTTTATGAAAAAACTCTTCCACTTCGGCATTCATAGGTGCTCCACCAACCACAATTTCGGAAAACTCGCCTCCAAATGCATCTACCAATTTTTTACGGATTTGCGCAAGTACCGGCTGGTCAAGAAAAGGAACACTAAGTACCCAACGCACTGATGGTTTGGCCAATAAAGGCTGTATTTGTTTCTTATATATTTTCTCAATAATCAATGGAACACAGAAAATAACACTTGGCTTAATTTCGGCAAAAGCATTCAGAAGCACTTTAGGCGAAGGTGTTTTGCCGATAAAATGAATATGACTGCCGGCACAAACAGGCGTCAGAAAATCGAAAGCACAGCCGTAGGCATGCGCCAAAGGCAAAAACGACACGATACGATAGCCTGGTCCCACCAGTTTGGTTCGGAAACCAAAGGTTATATTTCCTGCCAGCGCATTTCCACTCGTCATCACACCCTTACTAAAGCCGGTAGTACCTGAGGTATAATTAATAGATACAATCTCATTGTTGGGTTTATCAATATATCTTACATTGTCTCTGTGAAAACCATTGCTGTATTTTGCATGAAAAAGACTATTGACATAATCGGGCTGCAAATATTTAACAACCAACTGTTCATGAACGACATGTTCATCGGACTCAGATTTGAACTCCTTATTAAGCAAGGTAATGCAGTTAAACTGAGTGAGAGAAAACACGGCTTTTACTGTTGTCAGCTTTTCTTCTTCAAGATTTTCCCAGATATTATCGCCCACAAAAAGAAGTTTCGATTCGGAATGATTTGTAATGTGATGAACATCATTCGGATTAAAATCCTGCAAGATAGGCACAACAATAGCTCCATAAGTAATTGTTGCAAGATAAACCACAGCCCAGTTTGAATTATTCCGTCCAATCAACGCTATTTTGTCATTTGGCTCTATCTGACATTGATCGAATAAAATATGTAATCGCGCCACCTTCTTTGCAATATCGGCATAAGTAAGCGTAAGTTCTTCGCCGTAATTACTGAAGCCCGGCAAATCCCAGTTATTTCTGAAGGAATCCTCGAATAAGCGGATAAAATTTTCTTGTATCATGCGTTGTGTGTTTTCTGTAAATATTGATATAACATGCAAAAATAACCAAATAATACACAATCAACATTCTTATGTGCATTAATTTGAGTTTTGATTTAAAATTTTAGATTTTTTATACGAAAAAACAATACAACGCAGTTTTTCACTCTGAATAATAAGATCGTACTTTATTTAAAACAATAATTTTATAAAAAATGTCTATCTTTGTGACCAATAAAAAAGCGTCAATTATTAACGCATTTACTCAAAAACACAACTGAAAATTAAACAATTGACTATATGAACATTTCGTATAACTGGCTGAAACAATACATTAACATCGACATTACACCCGATGAATTATCAAAAGCGTTGACATCAATAGGCCTTGAGGTAGGTGGAGTTGATGAGGTTCAAACCGTAAAAGGAGGCTTGGAGGGCTTGGTAATTGGCGAAGTACTTACCTGCGCGAACCACGAAAATTCAGACCATTTACACGTTACGACTGTGAATGTTGGTGCAGAAGAAGCGCTACAAATTGTTTGCGGTGCACCTAACGTAGCTGCCGGTCAGAAAGTAGTGGTTGCTACTGTTGGCACAAAACTTTATTCAGGCGAAGAAAGTTTCACGATTAAACGTTCCAAAATTCGTGGCGTAGAATCGATGGGAATGATTTGTGCAGAGGACGAAATTGGAATTGGTACCAGTCACGACGGAATTATTGTTCTTCCGGCTGATGCGGTAGTTGGAACTTTAGCCAAAGATTATTACGGAATCAAAAGCGATTATTTATTAGAAGTTGATATTACGCCCAACCGCGTCGATGCTGCATCGCATTACGGAGTAGCTCGCGATTTAGCTGCATTTTTTGCATTAAAAAATCCGGCAATTCAACTCACAAAGCCATCGGTTGATGCTTTTAAAGTTCAAAATACCAACCTCACCATTCCTGTTACAGTTGAAAACACCGAAGCTTGTCCGCGCTATTCAGCCGTAACAATTTCGGGCGTAAAAGTAACGGAATCACCTGAATGGTTGAAAAATGCATTGCTTGTTATCGGGCTTCGTCCTATCAATAATATTGTTGACATCACCAATTATGTACTTCACGAATTAGGTCAACCGCTTCACGCTTTTGATGCTGATAAAATTGCCGGCAGTGAAGTTCGCGTAAAATGTATGCCCGAAGGCACTCCGTTCGTTTCGCTCGAAGGAACAGAACGCAAGCTGAATGCAGCCGACCTGATGATTTGCAACGCAGAAAAACCAATGTGTATTGGTGGCGTTTTTGGCGGCTTGGATTCCGGCGTAACAGAAACAACTCAAAACGTACTTCTCGAAAGCGCTTACTTCAATCCGGTTTCAATTCGTAAAACAGCCCGTCGTCATGGTTTAAACACCGACGCTTCGTTCCGTTTTGAGCGTGGTTGCGACCCAACCAACACCATTTACGTACTGAAACGCTGTGCTTTGCTTATTCAGGAAGTTGCGGGCGGAACTATTTCGAGCGAAATTGTTGACATTTATCCACAGGAAGTTAAACCATTTGAAGTAGAAATTACTTTAAAGAAAATCAATTCGTTGATTGGCAAAGAAATTGGCAAAGAGAATATAGAAACAATTCTCGGAGCGCTTGAAATGAAAATTGTGAACCGTACCAACGAAGGTTACACACTTCACGTACCGGCTTATCGCGTGGATGTGCAACGTGATGTGGATGTAATTGAAGATATTCTGCGTATTTACGGCTACAACAACATAGAAATTGGCGAAAAGCTGATGTCGAATCTGAGCTACAGCTCAAAACCTGACAGTCATAAGTTGCAAAACTTAATTGCTGAACAGCTTACAGCACAAGGGTTCAACGAAATTTTGAATAACTCGCTGACAAAAGGCGGATATTACACTGACTTAACGTCGTTTCCGGCTGCTCACAGCGTAAAAATTATCAATGCTTTGAGTTCTGATTTGAATGTAATGCGTCAGACTTTGCTTTTCGGTGGTTTGGAAAACATTGCTTACAATGTAAACCGCCGGAATGCTGATTTGAAATTCTACGAATTCGGTAATTGCTACTATTACAATGCCGACAACAAAAAAGAAGGCGAAACATTGGCTGCTTACGATGAGGATTTCCACCTGGGCGTGTGGCTTACGGGCAACAAACAAGCTCAATCGTGGACTGTGGCAGAGCAGAAAGCAAGCATTTACGAACTGAAAGCATATATTGAAAACATTTTCCGTCGCTTAGGGTTTAATCTTCGAAAATTGGTTACCGGAGAATATGCCGACGATTTATTGAGCGAAGCGCTAACAGTGTACAGCGCGAGAGGAAATAAGTTAGCCGTTTATGGATTCGTTCATCCAAAAATCCGCAAGGTTATGGACATTGATCAGGAAGTATTTTATGCCGACCTGAACTGGAATGCCATTCTTTCGGAGCTTGGCAAACACAAGGTTCAATATGCTGAAATTTCGAAATTCCCCGAAGTAAAACGCGATTTGGCTTTGTTGATTGACAAAAACGTGACTTTTGCCGAGATAGAGAAAATTGCTTACGAAACAGAACGCAAATTGCTTAAAAAAGTAACTTTGTTTGATGTATACGAAGGAAAAAATCTGGAAGCAGGTAAGAAATCATACGCTGTAAGTTTTATACTTCAGGACGAAACAAAAACGTTGACCGACGCTCAGATTGAAGGCATTATGAAGAAAATGCTTGGCAATTTCGAAAATAAACTCGGAGCAAAGCTCAGATAGTTGATCATTTATTCAACGACATTAACTGAATCAACTTAAACTTTTCCCGGGTTTTATACTTAGGAAAAGTTTAATTTTATAAACGAATCAGACACTAAAATTTGATTCATGATTTTACAAAAAAAATGGAAGACAAATCATTCGAAACTGAACTTTTGCATACCCCTTATGCAAAACCTGATGCATACAATGCCTTAAGTATGCCTGTTTATAATTCTGCTGCTTACGAATTTGATTCGGCAGAACAGATGGAATCGGCTTTCACCGGAAAAACATCCGAGTTTGCATATTCGCGCATTACCAACCCAACAGTTCAGTACTTCGAAGACAGAATTAAAGCCACCACCGGAGCTGTAAGTGTAACCGCTTTAAATTCGGGGATGGCTGCCATTTCGAACACATTGATGACCATAGCTCAGACGGGAAGTAATATCGTCACTTCGCGCCACTTGTTCGGAAATACCTATTCATTTTTTGCAAGTACATTGGCAGCGTTTGGAGTTGAGATCAGGTTTTGCAACCTCACCAATCCCGATGAAGTTGAAGCACAAATTGACAATAACACCTGCGCCATTTTTCTGGAAATCATCACAAATCCTCAAATGGAAGTGGCCGATTTAAACGCACTTTCGAAAATTGCAAAACAGAAAGAAGTACCCTTGGTTGCTGATACTACCATCATTCCGTTTTGTGCTTTTAAAGCAAATGATTTTGGCATTGATATAGAAATTGTATCGAGCACCAAATATATTTCGGGTGGTGCAACAAGCTTAGGAGGTTTAATTCTGGATTATGGCACTTTCGACTGGTCATCGTCGCCAAAGCTTCATACATTGGCTAAAGAATTCGGGTTAATGACATTTACAACGAAACTCAGAAAAGAAATTCATCGCAACCTGGGTGCTTACATGACTCCACAGGTGGCTTATATGCAAACGCTTGGGCTGGAAACCATGTCGCTCCGCTACGAGAAAGCAACTGCTAATTGTTTGGAATTAGTGCAGTTGGTAGCGCAATTTCCCGAAGTAGAATCGGTCAACTACACCGGATTGACTGAGAACAAATACTTCGAATTGAGTACAAAACAATTTGGAGAACGTCCCGGAGCTATGTTTACTTTCAACCTGAGTTCCCGCGAGGCTTGTTTCAGCTTTATGAATAAGCTCAAACTTGTAAAACGCGCCACCAACCTGTTCGACAATAAAACGCTCGCCATTCACCCCGCCAGCACCATTTTCGGAACTTTCACTCCCGAAGTACGTAAAGCAATGAATGTATCGGACAAAACGATCAGAATTTCGGTAGGGTTGGAAGATGTGAAGGACCTGTATGCTGACTTTAAACAGGCATTATAATAACGGACATTTATTTCGGTATTTCCGCAAAAGAGGCTCAGCAATTATTTCGGTTGCTGAGCCTCTTGCAAAATTAAAAACACACACAAGCAAAGGTATTAGTCAGGTTTCCATTCATTTACAATATCGATAAACTGCGATCGGTATCCGTTAGGATCGAACGTTTTAGCTGTGGCCCCTAAGTTGAGCACCATTTGTTTGTCGGCAGAGCCTTTGTGAGCCGATTGTTTCATTATCAATCCAAAAGCAGTGAGCGAAGCCGCGAAACGCATATTTTCAGATGCCTGAGCCATTTGTTTTGGACTGCTATTGATGCTGTGTTGCAGCAAACGGCTTTCGCTTTCGCCCGGTTTTTTGTAACGAAAATCGAACTGCGCATAGGGTCCGGCAGATAGATTGGTAGTTAACACCACTTCGTAAAGGGCCGTAATTGTTTGTCCAGCACCAATCTCGCCGGCATCGGTGGAGTCGTTCACAAAATCTTCATTGTTCAACGAACGGTTTTCGTAACCAATCAAGCGGTAAGAAGCCACTTTATCGGGATTGAAGGTGATTTGTATTTTCGAATCTTTGGCCACCGTATAGAATTTTGATTTTTCGTTGATAAACACTTTCACAAGTTCATCGGCGCTATCGATGTATTCATAATTGCCGTTGCCATTATTGGCGATTTGCTCCATCATATTGTCGTTCAGATTTCCGGTACCCACGCCCAAAACAGTTATATACACCCCCGATTCCCGTTTTTCTTCAATCAACTCAATCAACTCTTCGGTTGACGATGGGCCAACGTTGAAATCGCCATCCGAACCAATAATGATGCGGTTATTACCATTTTTAATAAAGTTTTTCTGCGCTATTTCGTAAGCCGTTATCAGACCTTCAGCACCGGCGGTAGAACCTCCAGCACCTAATTTATCAATTGCTTTTTTAATTTTCGATTTTTCATCACCATTTGTCGACTGGAGCAATACGGCTGCCGCACCTGCATAAGTAACAATGGCCACTTTATCGTTATCCCTGAGCTGATCGGTCATTAATTTAAATCCCGATTTCAGCACTTCAAGCTTATCGGGCGAACTCATTGAACCCGAAACATCAATCAGGAAAACAAAATTGGAATTGGGCATTTCATTTTCGGGAATTGATTTCCCTTTCATCCCCACGCGCATCAGATGATGTTCGGCATTCCAGGGGCAAACCGCAAGTTCCGAATTAAGCGCCACATTTTCGTTGTCTGCGGGGTTGGCATAATCGAAAGTAAAGTAATTTATAAACTCCTCGATGCGCACAGCGGCTTTGGGAGGCGTTTGACCCAGATGCATAAACCGACGCATGTTGGCATAAGCGCCACCATCTGCATCGACCGAGAAAGTAGAAACAGGATGTTCGCTCACGCTGAAAAAAGGATTTTCTTCGTAATCCTTGTACTTTTCAGTTTCGACCGGCTCATACATTCCATCCATAAACGAATAATTCATTGAGTCATCATAACTCGTACAACTCCAAAACAGAAATACCGACACTGCAAAAAAACTGATTTTTTTAATTGTTTTCATATGCGCATTTTTGATGGTAAAAAATAGATTAGATGCTTTTAATTCCGCTTTTTGATGAAACTGTATTATTGAACAAAAAACATAAAATACAGATGCAACTCATTTAACTTTCGTTGCATAGGATACACAAAACCGGCTGAATCTCCTTACAGAAATTCAGCCGGTTTTATCTTTATTGGCACATTGACTTATTACCACATTATTCTTCTTTCAACTTTGCAAAATACATTGCGAACGAGCGATAAAGGAAGTGCGTCCATTTACCAAACGGTACAATGATTAATGCCCATTGAACCAATACGGTGAGGTGGAAAATGTACAGCCATTTGTTTGCTTCAAGCATATTGAGGTCGATAAACAGGCGAACCAAGAAAGCCGTTAAACCCATCAGAAACAACCATACCACAAAGAAAATATCTGAAGGTTGCGAGTGTTTGCTCACTTCTTTTTTCTTCTTCATGCGGCTCGAAACAAAATCTACTGTTACCACAAATACTATGGCACTCATTACATAACCAAGTGCAATAACAAACAAGTTTTGAGACGAAAACCAGTCGAGCGCAACTGTGGTAAAGAGCAACGACAAGTAGCCGATGACCAGAATAAAATGCTCGAACCAGCGGAACTGATTATCGTCACATCCCAGTGCCCGTTTTTGTGTAAACATGTGAATAAATAACTCGCCCATGCTTTTTAAGTATTTGCCAAACGACACCTTTACTTTCGGTTTGAGAATAGTGAAGTACCACATGCGCACCACGTTGGGTAATAAAACAACCAGCCCAACGGTTCCAATGGCAATGGCTTCGAACATGTGTCCGAAGTGAACCATTTTTTCCAGTTCAAAACCTACCGAAACCACAAATGCCATTACGGCAACGAAAGTAAGCACAAATGCCGCCAGACTTATGGGTAGTGATTTGTAAAGAAGTCCCGAAAGACCTGTCCAGTCGTATTTTCCCGTAAGGTACCGACGCAGCGACATCATCAACTCACCCGGATTGGCCTCTTGCGGACAATGGGTGGAACATTCGCCACAGTAGTAACATTCCCATGGTTTGAGAGATGCTTTGATATCGTCTTCGAGCCCAAGAGCGCTCAATCGCACCATTTCGCGCGGAAACGAATTGTCTTCGGTCGATAGTGAACAAACCGCTGTACAGTTACCGCAGTTGTAGCAGGCGTTGAAGTTCACAGCACCATATTTGTTCAGTTCTTTTCCAAATGCAGGATTTATCTTTGCCATTATTTATTCAATTTATACGTGTAATACTCGTCCATATCATCTACTTCACCGGTTTTCACAAAACCGTATTTCACCAATGACATCAGGTAATAAACCACTTCGTCCGAAGGCATATTGAGCTTTTCGGTGAGTTGCTTAATCGTCAAATCCTCATCTTTCAACGCTTCAAGTATCTGTTTTTTGATAGCGTTGAATGCTTTCAGATTTTCTTTGGCCTGCTCAGGGATTCCTCCCAGTTTCTCGCGCAGGTATTTTGCTGTTTTTCCTTTTTCTACTTCCATAACTTTGTTGATTCAACTTTTCCAAAGCTTAAAACTTTGGAAAAGTTAGTTTTATACAAGCGCATCAATCATACTCATTATTTCCTTGCTCGAGCAGGCAATCAGATTCACGGCATCGGGATCGCAAACCGGAGCACACATCCCACAACCTTTACAAACCGTATTGTTGATCTCTGCTATTGTTTTACCATCTTTCTCTACTTTCAAAATGGCATCAAACGGACAAGCTGCCTCGCAAGCACCGCACCAGGTACATTTCTCAGGATCAATAGTCGCCACCAAAGGATCGGTTTCCAATTCTCCTTTACTTAGAATTGAATAAGATTTTGTTGCTGCCGACAGTGCAGAATTGACTGACTCGGCAATGTTCTTGGGACCCTGACAAGTACCGGCAATTGTAATACCGTCGATAACCGTTTCCACCGGACGAAGCTTCATATGCACTTCGTTGAAGAACTTATCACGTCCTTTCGGTATTTTGAATAAACTTCCAATAGCGTTATTGTCGCTACGGGGAACCATACCGGTTACCAATACTACCAAATCAGCTTCCACTTCTATCTCGCGACCATTGGTCAGAATGTCATTGATTTTTACAACGGTTTTGTTACCTTCGGTAATTACAGTTGGCAGTCCATCTTCGTAGGATTGCAGGTAAATATCGCCAGCGCGTAACGAATCAGCATACAATATCTCCTGTTTCCCGTAAGTACGCAAACCACGATTGAAATGGTAATTGTTGATGTCGGCAAACTTTTGTTTGGCCGTTACGGCTGCATGAATAGTGGAAGTACAGCAGTTGCGCGAGCAATAGGTGTTTTCACCATCGGTTTGGCGGCTACCTACACAATAGATATAAGCAATATTTCTGACTTCTTTGCCTTTGTGTATTAGTTTTCCCGATTGCGTATCAATCATTTGTTTGAACTCCGGCAAGGTAATCACTTTGTCCGAAGTGGCGTATCCAAATTCTCCTTCTGCAGGTGTGTAAAAGTCGAAACCGGTAGCCATAAGCACAGAGCCGACATTTAATTCGGTTACAGTATCGTTTGAGGTTCGGACTTTTAGCGAGATATTTCCCACACTTCCTTTGTTTTCAATCACCTCGGTATTGGTCATGAGTGTGATATTCTGGTGTTTTGACAATTCAGAAGAAAGACGTTTCATCATCTCTCTCCCTGTTTCGTCTGTTGAAAACAGTGAGCCCCACTGAGCTACGCGTCCACCCACTTCAGGAGCTTTTTCAATCAGAATAACGTCGGTGTCTTTTTCGGCCAAAGCGATTGCGGCTTTTATTCCGGCTACACCTGCACCAATCACAGCAACTGCCTTTTTAGCTTTTATCTTATTTGTTTCCAGGGCTTCGGCATAACGAGCTTTTGCTATAGCTGCCTGAACCAAATGAATTGCCTTTTCGGTAGCACCTGTTTTATTGTCGGAATGTGCCCACGAAGCTTGTTCGCGAATGTTAGCATGAACATAGGTGTATTTATTTAAATCGGCACGAATGGACACATTGCGAAAAGTCAATTGATGAAGTTTGGGCGAGCACGAAGCTACAATCACTCCATCGAGATCATTAGCTTTAATATCTTCAACCATATCGCGCTGATTAGCGTCTGAGCACGCAAACATGCTTGTTTTGGCAATAAAAACAATATCTTCACCCTCAACCGACTGGCGGACTTTTTCCACATCGACATAATCGGATATATTACCACCGCAATGGCAAATATAAACTCCTATTTTCTTTGGTTTCTTTTCCATGATTTGTCTTATATTTTAAGAGTGTTGAATTAAATAGCTAATCGCTTCAGACGAAGCAGCTCCTGCAGAAAGTATTGAATCCGGAATATCCATAGGTCCGGTGGCAGTACCGGCCACGAAAACGCCTTCGATACTTGTTTTTGCCGGGCTGGCAAGCATATCACTTTGTCCCACAAAACTAAACGGATCAAGTGTCAGGGTTTCATTGACGAAGAATTTATCGATGCCTTTATTGGGCAATACGCCGGTCGACAAGATAACCATATCGTGTTCCGCTTCCTGCAATTTTCCTTCGTTGATATCTTCGTAACGCAGTATGAGGTTACCGCCTTCTTTCTCGCTGATACGTCCGATTTTCCCTTTTACAAAGTTTACACCCATACCTTTGGCTTGTTGGTAAAATTCCTCAAAACCTTTACCAAACGAACGGATATTGATGTAATAAATCGTTACATCAGCCATTGGCAACGCACCCATCAGCAGCTGAGCCTGTTTAATGGAATACATACAGCAAATCTGCGAGCAGATAGGATTACCAACCGAAGCATCACGCGAGCCAACACAAAGTACATAGGCTATTTTATCGGGCACTTTTCCATCGCCGGGACGAAGAATGGTATTGAATGGACGGGTTGGAGCCAACTCGCGTTCCATTTGCAAAGCTGTAATTACATTTTTATATTGTCCATAACCGTAACGGGGCATTTTCTTAGCATCGAACATGTCAAAACCGGTAGCAATAACTACTGTTTTTACATGCAAATCCAATACTTCAACTTCTTGAGTAAAATCAATACAATTAGTAGGGCAAACTTTTTCGCAAGCACCACACAAGGTGCAATTGTCTATATCAATAGCAGCAGCCTTGGGACTACAAATGCTGAACGGAATAAATGCCGCTTTACGACCGATCAATCCAAACTGATACTGGTCGCGCACATTTACCGGGCAGGCTTTTTCGCACAACTGGCAAGCAGTACAATCTTCCACGCGAACGTAACGGGGATGTTTGGTTACTTTGGCTGTAAATTCATTGTCACTAATTTTGCGAATATCACCCACTTCGCTTCCTGTAAAAATAGTAATGTTAGGGTGACGCGATATCTCAGAAACCTTTGGAGTAGTGATACAAGCTGAGCAATCGAGTGTAGGAAATACCTTACTAAGCATAATCATTTTGCCACCTACCGAAAGCTCTTTGTCCACCAACAGCACTTTGAAACCTGTGTTGGCTAGATTCAATGCTGCCTCACCACCAGCAATACCGGCACCAACTACCAGTGCATCGTAGGTTATATTTTTAATCGGATTTTCCATCAAGCATGAAGTGTTTTAAGTAAGTATTCATTGAAGTTCCGCATTTGCTTTACAAATGATTCGCTACAAACAGAGCAAATGGCAGCCATGCGCAAACGGGCAGGTTCAATCCCATTTTCTTTCATCAGGTTGTGTGTTTTCCCTACAAGGTGTCCGGTTTTTTCAGTGCATGATTCACCAAAGACACAGTCGCTACCATCGGCAGCAATGAATACACCGTCGAAGCCTTTTTCGTAAGCATATAGTATCCAGCTGGGTTTTATTCCACTTGAACAAGGAATACTAATTGTGTACACAGTTGGCGGGTAATGCATTTTGAGCAAACCGGCCATGTCAATTGCCGGGTCGGATATCTTTTCAGTGGAAAATACCAGTATTTTCGCACTTTTTTTGTTCAGTTCTGCCATGATGATCGATTAAATGTTGAAAATAAACCACAATAGAAACAATAGACATTTCTTTAACTGTTATTTCTATTGTGGTTCAATAGTAAGAATCCTTATTTTTTCTTCATGTACACTTTGAAGTAGCCGTTTTCTTCTGCAAATCCCAGGTATTCATAACCTTGTTTGCCACACCATTTGGGGATGTCTTGTTTTGTTCCTTCGTCCGACGAAAGGATTTCCATTACATCACCTGCTTTGATAGTACCAATGGCTTTTTTTGCTTCCAATAGTGGACCGGGACATGCTGTTCCGCGTGCATCTACTGATTTTGCTACATCTACTGATTTTAATTCTTCTGCTGTCATAATATTTGTTGTTTAATTGTTGAACTGATTAATTGTATAACTGTAAATTGTGTTGAGAAAGTCTTTTGTTCTTTGTTCTAAATAAATAACTGTATCGAGCTTTCACCTGCATCGGCTACAAATGTCGCAGCTCCGGCATAGCTCAAATTTGGATAATCGATAAATTCTTCTTTTTTGAAGCCCATCAAGCCCATTGACATCTCACAAATTACGATTTCTATACCCAATTCGCCGGCCTCTTTCAACATGGTTTCGAGCGACATAACGTTTTGTTTTTTCATAAGGTACGAAATCATTTTTGGTCCCATGCCTGCCATATTCATGTTAGAGAGCTTGAGTTTGCCTGTTCCTTTTGGAAGCATCATTCCAAACATTTTGGAGATAAGGTCTTTTCCTTTAGGTGCTTTTTTAGGATCGCGCAGTGCTGATAGCGACCAAAAAGAGAAAAATAACTTCACCTGCGTATCCATAGCCGCTGCAGCAATAGAAATCACAAAAGCAGCCAATATTTTATCAAGATCACCGGAAACTACAGCTATCGAAAGTTGATCCTTGCGTGAGTTTTCAAGGCCTTCTATTTTTGACTGCAATTCAGTGATTTGTGCCTGCAATTGTTCAATGCTTATTTCTTTTGAGTTTTCCATTTTACAATAGATTTTATTGATTAAAGAATTATTTCTGCAAATGTATTGAAGAAAAATACATTAATTCAAGAATTGTGAGTGTAGGTGAATACATTATTTTGTGATTTACGTCACATTGTTTATCTTTGTAGCGTTATTGGCTTAAATCATTATTTTATGGAAAGCAATTGTAAAGAATGTCCGTTCAACGCCAAGGCTGCGGCAACGTTATGTGAAACAAGTTTTGAGCAGCTCTCGGCCAATCATCTTGTGCTAAAGTTTAAAAGAGGAGATTCCATCATCAAACAGGGAATGTATTCTACCAATGTCGTTTTTCTGCGAACAGGATTAGCAAAAATTCATTTGGCAGGTCCTTATCACGAGCAAATAGTGCGTGTGGTGAAAGCACCAACTTATCTTGGTTTGCCCACAACATTTGGCGATAAGATAAATCAGTACTCGGTAACAGCCGTTTCGGATGCCGAAGTTTGTTTTATCGATGTACATGTATTTCAAAACATACTAAACGAAAACCGGGAATTTTCGAATGATATTATCATCGAACTTTGTCAGAACGAGCTTGAATCGTTTCACCGATGTGCCAACCGAACCCAAAAGCAAATACGGGGAAATATGGCGGACGCATTGTTAGAGTTCTCGGATAGAATTTTTATGTCCGACACATTCACAATCCCTCTTACGCAAGCCGAACTGGCTAACCTGGTGGACACAAGCCGCGAGAGTGTAAGCCGTGTTCTCACTGAGTTTGATAAAGATGAAATAATAAAAATTAAAGGAAAACAAATAGAAATTGTGAACAAGAAATCACTAAAATTAATTAGTCAAAACGGATAAATAATTCATAATGCTCAATTCATAATTCAAAATCAATACCGTTTATTATCTGTATTTTGATCGATGAATTATGAATTATCAATTGATAGAATGGGAATAGAAAAAGGTATATTTCAGCGGACACAACTGCTACTGGGAAAAAGCTTTATTGAAAAAGCATCGGAAAAACGCGTCATTATTTTTGGTATTGGAGGAGTTGGCAGCTGGTGTGCCGAAAGCTTAGTCCGATCTGGGATTGGTCATTTAACAATAGTAGATTCGGACAGGGTTTGCATCACCAACATCAACCGCCAGCTGATGGCCACCGCCAAAACGGTTGGGAAAGTAAAAACGGATGTGCTTCGCGAGCGTTTGCTCGAAATAAATCCGAAAGCCGATATTGTGGCTTTACAAAAGATATATAGTCCCGAAACCTCCGAATCATTTGCACTTGATAGCTACGATTTTATTATCGATGGTATTGATAGTTTATCCAACAAGGTACATTTACTTCAAACAGCCACAAAAACAAGTGCAACATTGTTTTCGTCGATGGGAGCTGCGCTTAAAATGGATCCAACACGTATCAAAGTAGCTGAATTCTGGAAAGTACAGGGCTGTCCGCTGGGAGCTGCATTGCGCAGCAGAATAAAAAAATCGGGTGGAGTAAGCAAAAAGTTTATGTGTGTGTACAGCGATGAGCTACTGGAAAACAAAGGTGAAAATGAATCGTGCGGAACCGACAAATGCATGTGTCCAAAATCGCTCCATGGCCCCGGCGACCCCGACTTAGTAGATCATGAATGGTGCAGCCTGAAAGCCAAAATCAACGGAACAACTTCGTATATGCCAGCTATGTTCGGAATGACGATAGCAGGATTGGTGGTGCAGGCGATAGAAAAAGAAGAATAAAAAAACGGCGAAAAATTCGCCGTTTTTTTTATTATATGTATTTATAAACCATAAACACCGCCACTGCCATTAAAAACAGTGCATACACTTTTTTGAACAGCGCCGATGGCAATCGCACTCCCAACTTTGAGCCCAAAAAGGCTCCTCCTAAAATTCCTAAAGCAATAAGCCCTGCAAACAATATATTTAAGTGACCTTCGTTGGCATAGATAAGCACACTCGGCAGACCGACAGGCAATTGCAGAGCTGCCAGCGAAGTGGCCGCAGCCGCTTTGGGGTCGTAATGAAATATGCCAATCAGCAGTGGAACTATCACAATCCCACCGCCCTTACCGAACAATCCGGCGAAAATTCCGGCGCCTACACCTACCAGAATAAATGCCCAAACAGGTTTTTTAGTTTCAATGCTGGCAATGGGCTTAGGCTCTTTTTTCTTTTTGAAATAAGAAAAAATATCGAAATAGCTTAATGCAATATAAAGCAAAATAGCTGCATATAGCTTTGCCAGCAGACTTTCGCTTATATTTACTGCAAATTCACCCCCTACAAATGAACCTAAAAACAAACCCAATGCAATCCAAAGAGATTCTCTGACATTAATCAATCCGGCTTTATAATACGCCCAAACTCCTAAAACCCCAACTGGCAACAACATGGCCGCTAACGACACTGCATTCGCATCCAAAATATCCAAACCAAACAATACTATTAATGAGGGCACCAACACGATACCTCCACCAATACCAAAAAGTCCTGATAAAATACCTGCTGCTATGCCAAGAAGCACGTAACCTATAAGCTCCATATTTTTTTGAGATAAATTATTAAACAACTCTGAATATAAGAGATGTTAGTTGTTTTTAATCAATATTTTTTCGCCACCGGTATGACTCACAAATTCAGGTGCATATTGGCACTGAATGGTGGCAATTCCGCTCGTATAAGCACCGGCATTATTCACCCACAATTCGTATTCGAATACATAAGTTCCTTTTGGCAAATAAGCGAAGAAGAACTGCGTTGAAGCATCCTTGGCGGTTTGATAATAGCAAACACTTTCTTTCCACTGGCTTCCCGAAAGTTGATCAACAGGCTCGAAACAAGCTGCACGTAAGTCTTTAAGCGCTACAAACTCAAGATTACGATCGGTAGTAACCACCAATCGGGTGATCACTTTATCGCCTTTTTTAAGCTCTGCCTTTTCAATCGGCATCATAGTAGCACCATTCATTACAAACAGCTTCTTACTCACTTTCAATGCTCCGCTTTGTCCCTGAATTTTATCTAACTCCTGATAATATTGCCAGTACATAGCTCCACAGCCAATGCCTTTGTCCGCTTTTGCAACTGTTACTTTGCCCATATCCGCTTTTATTTCGTCCACAGGAATAGTTTCTTTAAAATATCCTGTGCCAGCTTCTGTCGATGCGGGTTGAAGCGTTTTGCTACCAACTTTAATGCTCACATTTCCATCGTTCCCCAACCAATCGTTTCCCTGCAAAAGCAAAGCATAAATGGCATTTACAGTGGCCGAAGGCGAATCCCAGCGCTGTGTTTGTTTTTGTTTCAACAACCATATCTTCATTTCATCCACTTCGGCAGTATTTTTACTTACCTCGGCAAAAGCTTCTATCATAGCAGCCTGCACTGCAATCGGGCGTTCGTTCCAGAAATAGCCCGACGTATTTTTAGCCCAATACATGCCCGTTTCGTCGGTTTTCATTGCATTTTCTTTCAGCGATTTCAGAATATCGCTGGCTACTTTTATTTTGCCATTCCGGTTGGCCACCATTGCCATCATGGCTTTGCCATAGAGCGTGAAGCTGGTCCAGTACTTTTCGGATTGAGCAGTATAATACTTCAAGGCTTCCTGCGCCGAAACATGTACCGGAACCTCCGGATATTCGGAGCGCAAATGCAGGTAAAACAATTGCGCATCGGCAACACATTGTTCTTTCTGATAGTTTTTATTGTATTTTTTCAGTTCGGCAAAATCTTTCGAAATTTCTATATCCAAATAATACAACGCTTTATTGACAGCTGTTTGTTGATTCACAGCCATTGCCTTTTGTCCTGTCATTCTGTTGAGCCGGGCCAGATGCAGCAAAATTTCCTGCGTAATATAACGACTATCGGGCATGCCAGCAAACCATGCAAATCCTCCGTTCGCCGATTGCAGTTTCAATAATTTATCAAGGTACTGTTGTCCCTGATTTTTCTGCATGTTCAGATCGAAGAGCAGGGCAATTTGCTTTTTTTGTTCGGTTTCGTCCTTTGCAACCATTACCCATGGCGTTTCTTCCAACAACATATTTTTCAATTCGGCATTTTTCTGCAAATTCGAAAGCAACGCCTCCCTGCTGCCTTTTGCATTTTTCCACTGATCGAAAACTTTTGCAATTTTCGGATTCGAATTGGCAATAAATGAGGCTAAAGTATTTGCATAATAAGCCGTAAAATAATCCATTGCATTTTCGTTTTCGGGTGCCGAAAGCGTTGGCAAAGCCTGCACAGCGTACCAGGCCGGATTGGACGAAAACTCAACAGCCAGGTTTTTGGTTTCCACTTTCGAAGCATTTTTCAATAAACTACGGAAATTGAAAATGCGCGTTTCGTTCCCGCGAATAGTGAGTGGCATACTTTCGGTGACCATTATTTTATCAGGCAAAACAGGCAGATATTTCTGTTCTCCATCGCTGAAGTTTCCTGCACGGGCAACTATTTTACAAATCACAAGTTCGTAAGCCGCAAATTCGTTCACTTCCCATTCCACAGCTTTGGACTGTGCCGGAGCCAATGCAACAGATTTAGCTTTATTGTCTTTCAGTTTTATAACTTTATCGGTGGCCGGGTCAATTAATTCAAAAACAACATCAGCTTTCAATTCTTTTTCAGTGAGATTAATCACATTGGCTGTCAATACTAACCGATCCGAACGACGCACAAAACGTGGCAGGTTCATTTGCACCATAAGTTCTTTTTGAGTAATTACCTGTGTTTCGGCCTGGCCAAAATATAAATCAGCCGTATGTGCCAGCATTTTCACATTCCAGCGCGTCAGACTTTCGGGAGCAGTAAACGAGAATGTCACATTGCCCTGCGCATCAGTTTTTAACTGCGGATAAAAAAATGCAGTTTCGTTGAAATTAGTGCGGACTTTTACATCTTCTTTTTTCTCCGATACAATATTTATATTTTCCATTACTGCAGGAGGAGGTGGTGGAAGCATGTTACCACTGAAACTCTTTTGTGCTTCTTCCGGAGAAATATCTCTCGGAGCACCATCTGCAATCGAGAACACAGCATCACTTTCTTCAACATTATCCTCAACAATCTGAATACCTTTTGACCTTGCTCCTCTGATACGAATACCACCATATCCCTGTGATAGTTCCAGACCAAACCAGTTCAGGTTATCAAAACGATAATCGTAAACATCTTTTATTTCAGCATTGAAATGCACATAAGCATTGCTTTGGCTTAAATTATTCGCCATCCAAGGCACTGAATATAAAATTCCTTCCTGATAAAATGGATTAAAATTCCAACTGTGCGGACGAATAGCATCCAAAGAAGCATCGTACATGCCTACCAAAAGTTCGGCGGCTTTTTTTTCTTTCGCTGTTTCAGGGATTGTAACCGTCCACTCCGCTTTTTCGCCGGGTTGCAATTTATCGCGGAAAACGCTCAGCGTCGGAGTCAGTTTTTTTTCTTCCACTTTGCGGGTGATCTGTACCTGCTGTATAAAGAATTGTTCGTCCTTCATAAAACTAAACAGCACCGTAACGCCTGCTCCATATTCAGCTTTAAACGGTATTTCAAAAGTCTTTATCTCATCGTTGAACCTGATCCATTTACTTTCCAACACTTTGTTTCCCTGCATAATTTCGTACAACACTGCCGTGTTTTTTGTAGATGTTCCGAAACGAATCTCCGCTTTTTCTCCTACCGCACAAGTGGTTTTAGGCGTTAGCATCCAAAGATAGGATTTTACAGGCGGACGTTTATCAGCATTGTCGTACAACACAAAAACATGCTCGGTTTTCACCTCAGCGCCAAAAGCATCTTTGGTTTTCAACACCAATTTATATTCCGCCGATTTCCATTTTTTCATTTCGAGAACCAATGATTTATCCGAAGTTTTGTATTGACCCGAAGTCACTTTTTCAGCTGTTTTCAATTCGTTTTTGTCATCTTTTTTCTCGGCATACTCAGCTGATTCAACTAATCGATACACTTCGTAATCAATCACAGCGTCCACTTTTTCACCATTCAATGTTTCAGCATATATTTCTATTTTCGCGGAAGCATTTTTATTAATTTTACTCGCCACATCGGCAATTATAAACAATGACTTATCGCCCACCGAAAGCGATTGCTCACCTTGCTGTGTCTCACCTTTGGCATCTGTCACATCCGCCGAAACTGTATAGGTATAAAAGTTACCACGCCAAATATTCGGTGCATTTTTCGATTTCTCCGGTACAAATTTTACTTCAAATTTTCCTTCCGCATCGGTTTTTGCTGTTCCGCTGGCCACCACTGTCGATGGTTCGTTCCACCACCAACAATAGCGGTGGGTTACGCGTGTCACTGTATATTTTACTTCTGCATCCGGCACATTGTATCCTGCATAGGCTTTCACATTGCCGGTGAGAGTTACTTTGTCGCCGAAACGGATTTCAGCCTTCGGTTTTTCAATCTTCACTTCAAAGGTCGGACGTTTGTATTCTTCCACATAAATAGTTTGCGAAAAACCTTTGGATTCGATACGATACGCACCATTCAATCCACCTTCGGGCAATACAAACTCACCGGCAAACGAACCAAATTCGTTGGTTTTAAACGACTTTGAACTTATCTTTTGATGATTTGCATCGTAAAGAACAACTTCATAGGCCGATGATTTATCCACTTCATTACGGTTTTTACTGGCATAGTAAGCGATTCCTTTAAAATATACGGTTTGTCCCGGGCGATACAACGAGCGATCGGTCAACAAACTGAGTTGTACTTTTTCACTGTTCGAAGAAATTCTATTGTAAAAATTAGCATACGATGCCGATGAAAAGTATTTATCTTTGCCTCGTTCGAAAAACACTTGCATTTCATAAAAATTGGTAGTAAAAGGAATAGCACTTAATCCCTCACTATCTGATTTTGTTTGTTTTTTTAATTCATATTTATAACCATCGCCCTTCCATTTTGGCTCGTAGGCGCTGACCTGAACCCCCGCCTGTGGTATTCCGCTCTGGCGGTCGAGTACATACAGATGTTGCAAATTCGGAACATTCGAACGTTGGATAAAACCAAAATCGGAAACAACGAAAACCGTGTTCGATATTTTATCTTTATCCGTCTCTCCTTTTACATTGATGCTCACTTCGTAAATGCCATAATCACCTGATTTTATATGATAAACCGTATCGGTTACACCAAAATTCGGATCTTTTTTAAGCTTCAGTTCTCGGGTTTCGAGCAGACTTCGTTTTGAAAAAGCTTCATTTTCTCTCCTGTTATTTTGTTTAAAAGTAAAATACTCCAAAGCCGTAGCATTGATACGATAAATATTAATTTGAACAGTATTGATATTGGCCGAATTTATGTTGAGTGAAAGATTGGAAGCAGGTTTCGATACTCCGTTATGACTCACATTCAGACTTTTTTGCGTAATCGTTTTTTGTATGTTCTTCAGCAAATCGATACGTTTGTATTTAGGGAAACGCTTGATGCCATCAGTGCAAACATCGTAAGCTTTTTTTCTGAAAATTCCGTTTTCGCCCGACTCATAACTTTTTTGCAAATAATAGTTAGCTTTTTCCGACAATACTTCTACGACAATATCATTTTTAGCATATTTATTTTCCAATACCTCAAGGGCATTCAGATAAGCTTCTGTCTCACCTGAAACATCTTTTACATATTCCAATCTGGATAAATCCACATCAAGCAAAGCTGCCTCATTTTTATCTTTCATATGAGAAGCAATCAGTTGCTGATAGGTTTTCAATACCTGATTTTCGATGGACACACTATATATTGTATCTAACCTCAACGCAACAAAATCATTGAACGGAACAAAATAACGATCCGACTGTAAAGGATTTTTCAAGTCGGTAGCTTCCGTAATTCCGGTTAGCATCTCAATTTTCCGATGAGCCAGAAAATCGAAGAGCGTTGGTTGTAGCGTGCGGCTATCTTCACCTTTTTCGATCAGCACATCAAATTGAAGCACATCGGTTTTTTGCAACACTTCTATATTTTCGAGCGAGCGATCCAGCAAAGCGCTAATTTTATCGAAATAGATATTTTTCGACCATTCCTTTATATCATCAGGCACAAAACCGGTGATTTGAGTACGACGGTTAATGGTCCACCGGTCGCTTTGGTAGTGACGGGCATACAGCTCGGCCGTCATCGAGTGCAATAAAGCTTTTTCGGCAGGGTCGGCACTTCTTTCGGCAAACATTTCAAATTCATGAATAAGCTCAGGCGCTTTTTCAGGTGCTTTGTCCAGCGTAAAACGCATTTTGTACAGCATCGCTTTGATAATTTGTCCGCTGTTTTTTTCTTTCTGAGCCTGTGCAAGTATTTCGTTCACTTCTTTGAGCGCTGATTCAGGCAATTGTTTTTCAGCCAGTTCTTCAACCGTTTTCCAACGATTATCTATTGTGATTTTATTGTTTACCTGAGCCAATAGAATGCCCGAAACGATAATAAGTGTTATTAAAGAAATGAAAAGTATCTTTTTCATACAGATGAGTTTTTGTGGATTCGTTTAGATTTTACAAATATAATACCAATTCGGGAAATAACTGAACCTACAATCGTTTTAGTTGCGAAGGAAACACCTTGTTCCTGTATCCAAACAGCGCAAATAGTAATTTTAATAACGAAAAAATCTTTCTTACCTTTGCAAAACAACATCACATTTTCTGATGTTACATTACATTCATCAAACCTTGCACTTGTGAACTCAACCAAAAACATCCTTAACATAACTTATCCGATTATTCTGACCCTTCTGGCTCAAAACATTATCAACGTCACCGACACAGCTTTCCTGGGTCGGGTAAGCGAAGTGGCTTTAGGCGCTTCGGCCATTGCAGGCGTATTTTATTTTGCTATATATATGGTAGGGTTTGGCTTTAGTCAGGGCGCTCAAATCCTTATCGGACGCCGAAATGGCGAAGCAAACTACAAGCAAATCGGTCCGATCTTCAACAATAGCCTCATTTTCAATGGAACGTTTGCACTCTTTTTATTTGTGGTATCTGCACTCGGCATACCACATTTAATGAAATTGTTGGTGAGTTCTGACCAGATTTATGCGGCCACCATAGAATACCTCGACTGGCGTATCTATGGCTACTTTTTCATTTTTCTCAACGTAGTTTTCCGAAGCTTTTATGTAGGAATAACCGACACCCGCATCCTCACCACTTCGGCCATCATTACCGCCCTCACCAATATTATATTCGATTATCTGCTCATTTTCGGAATGTTTGGGTTCCCTGAATTGGGAATTGCAGGAGCAGCCATAGCATCGGTGATCGCCGAAGCTGCTACGCTTGGTTACCTTATCCTCCATACCTTTATTTATACCGATATGAAGAAATACGGGCTATTCAGCAGCCTGCGCGTCGACTTCAAAACAATAGGACAAATCCTGAACCTGTCCATTTTCATTATGTTTCAGTTTTTGATTTCTATTTCCACATGGTTTTTATTCTTTATTTTTATCGAACGTATGGGCGAACGCCCATTGGCAGTAACCAATATCGGTAGAAGTATGTACATATTATTGATGATACCGGCATCAGCCCTTTCGACTACAGCAGGGACACTGGTAAGCAACATGATAGGCTCCGGACTCAAAGAAGAAGTGATGAGTACCGTAAACAAGATCATACGGATTGCCATCTTATTTGTAGCACCTCTGATCATTTTTACATTTGCATTTCCTGAACTTTTTGCTCATATTTACACCGACGATGAGTCGCTGGTACTGGCCTCAGTTCCTGTGATAAGAGTAGTATCTATAGCCGTCATATTTTATGCTGTCGCCAACGTTGTTGTCAATGCAGTATCGGGTACCGGAAGCGCAAAAACAGCATTTTACATAGAAATGGTAACTTTGATTTTCTATATTTCGTATGTATATTTCACCGCCATTCTATACCCTCAATCCGTTGCTATCGTTTGGTTTTCAGAATTTATTTACTGGTCATTTATTGGCGGTTTGGGCTACTGGTTTTTACAAAAAGGGAAATGGCACGAAAACAGGATATGATGATGGGGGCATTTGATGATTTGAAAATTTGATGATTTGAAAATGATTGACAACAATTCGAACATCATAACACACAAATGTTACAATCAACTACTGAACTTATTTCTTTTCTTCATGTTATAAGGGTGAATTTTTAATTTTTACAAACATGAAAGAAAAGAGAAAAGAGATCTCTCTTAAATTATTTTACACCGCTTTATTTCTATCGTTCATTTTACTTTTCACAATTTCGCTGACTGCATAAACACAGTCCTCTTACAACCCGAAAATCAATATAAAAGTCTCACACAGCTTCCCTTCCTGAATATGAAAACACATAAAAAGGAATCGGAAGCTTTTTTTTTACAACAAAATAAGTTTTCAAGGGATTTAGTGTAAAACTAAAATCTGTATAGTCCGAAAATTTATCTATTTTTGTATGGCAAATTAAACCCATCATGGCCAAAACAAAATCAGTCTACATATGTCAGAATTGCGGTACCGATTCACCCAAGTGGATAGGCAAATGCCCATCCTGTGGCGAATGGAATACCTATGTTGAAGAAATTATCAACAAAGACACCAGCCCCAAAATAATAATGGGCGGACTTGAAATCACCAAACAAAAACCGGTTCGGTTACACGAAGTGGAAACATCGGAAGAAACCCGCATCGACACATCGTGCAACGAATTGAATCGCGTGTTAGGAGGTGGTTTGGTGCCTGGCTCGTTGGTATTGATTGGCGGCGAACCCGGAATCGGGAAATCGACTTTGGTACTACAGGTGGTACTGAACATGAAAGGAAAACGCACGCTTTATATTTCGGGCGAAGAAAGCGTGAAACAATTAAAGCTTCGCGCCGAACGTCTGAAATACGACAACCCGGATTGCTATATCGTAAGCGAAACTTCGCTCGAACAGGCTTTTGTCCACATTCAAAACATTCAGCCCGATGTAGTAATTGTAGATTCAATCCAAACGCTTTCGACCGAAATGATTGAGTCCTCGCCGGGTTCGGTATCGCAGGTACGCGAATGTGCTTCGCATCTGCTCAAATTTTGCAAAACTTCTGGTGTTCCCGTCCTACTCATTGGGCATATCAACAAAGAAGGAAGTATTGCCGGTCCGAAAGTGCTGGAACACATCGTCGACACGGTACTGCAATTCGAAGGCGATCAGCATTATATGTATCGCATCCTGCGCTCTATCAAAAACCGTTTCGGGAGCACTGCCGAGTTAGGCGTTTTCGAAATGCAGCAAAGTGGCTTACGCGAAGTAAGCAATCCATCCGAATTATTGCTCTCTCAAAACCATTCCGGCCTGAGCGGAGTGGCCATTGCCTCCGCCATCGAAGGCGTACGTCCTTTCCTTATCGAAGTACAGGCATTGGTCAGCTCGGCAGCTTACGGAATGCCACAACGCTCCAGTACCGGTTTCGATTTGCGCCGTTTAAACATGCTTTTAGCTGTGCTCGAAAAACGCGCCGGTTTTAAAATTGCCCAAAAAGATGTTTTCCTCAACATTGCCGGAGGGATAAAAGTAAACGACCCGGCCATCGACCTGGCAGTTATTTCGGCCATACTTTCGTCCAACGTGGACATTGCCATCGAAAAACAAGTGTGCGTGGCCGGCGAAATAGGACTCTCGGGCGAAATTCGCCCCATCAACCGCATCGAACAGCGCATTCTCGAAGCCGAAAAGCTTGGATTTACTAAAATGATTATCCCCGATTTCAATGTAAAAGCCCTGAATATTGGCAAAATAAACATGGAGATAGTCATGGTAAAGAAAGTGGAGGAAGCTTTCAGAGTGTTGTTTAAGAAGTAAAAATGTAAGAGCGGAAATATTGAAGAAGAAAAAACCATAAATATGAACCTACGTACCGTAAATGTCACCCGCTATATCACTCCTTTGCGCGAAGGAGGTTCGTTGCCCGCATTGGCCGAAGCTGATGACGGTTTTAAATATGTTGTCAAGTTTCGGGGCTCTGGCCATG
>Ga0209373_10000833_pt1 | contig 42383 bp, 25 predicted proteins | sample Higcelweek5metaG_FD_187173 | JGI IMG/M metagenome (GOLD analysis project Ga0209373, IMG submission 187173) | Freshwater pond sediment microbial communities from the University of Edinburgh, under environmental carbon perturbations - High... | ecosystem: Environmental > Aquatic > Freshwater >... | reverse complement strand
GGACGCCGAACCGGGACATTTTCTGAAAGCGGTGATCCCTTCTTCCTTCCTTGACGAGATCCCGGTATGCGATCTGCTGATTATCGAAAACATCGTCTGGTACGCCCGGAACTATGAACCTCAGGCGGAATGGCTCGTCCCGTTCCTGAAAGGGCGGGTCCGGACTTTCCTTCCCCATGTCACACCGGACGGGCTTCTGGACGAAATGCCCGGACGCCAGTTCATGGACTGGGCACAGGAATGCGCACAGCCTCCAGCCGGCGCTCCACGGAAAAAACCATCCAATCCCCCGGCGAAAGGGGCTCCCTATGATTTCATGGCGCCGCGCACACGGGGAATGAACGCCGTCGTCAACGCGAACTGGATCCGGATGCTGCATGCGGTTTCGGAAGGGTGCATCATGCAGGGAGATTCCGCATATGCCGAACAAATTTTCAAGTTGGAGGAATTGGCGAAAAAGTCGTATGTAAAAAGATTCCTGGACCGCAGATCGGGTCTGATCACAGAGCGGCTTCCGAAACTCGATTCCGGCTTTTCCCCTTCCGAACTGCCCTGTTATGCGGCATTGGCCGCCGGAGTTGTAAGCAGACAGGATGCGGAAAAAATGATCCGCTGCTGCACCGACCCGGAAAAACTCATGCTCCGTATCGGGTCACCCTCCGGCAGCCGTTATGTCGTCGAAGGGCTGATCCGCTACGGACACACGGAAAGGGCGCTGGACTATGTGAAAACTGTTTTCGGTCCGATGATCCGGAACGGCAAAACCTTGTGGGAAGCTTTCGAGGGAGGAACCCGCTGTCACGCATGGGGTTCATATTCGCTTTATTCCGTCTGGAAAAGTGTAATCGGGAAATAATCGCGGCAGTCCCTTCACAAGGTTTTTCCGCAAACTAATGAGGAGGCGACAAGTTGTGTTGAAGTGATGTTCACCGCCTTGCGACAACACATCACCGAAACTACCGCTTCGCCGAGCCGGGTTCCAATCGTTTCCAGATCAGGAGAAAAGGTGGTCAGTTCATATTGCTTGTAACGGATGTCTCCGTCGAATGAAATCAGGCCGTAGTCCGCGCCCGGACTCAACCCGCGCCGTCGTCCGGACTCAATCAGGGAAGCCGCCAGCGCGTCATTTTCCGCGATCAGCACGATTTTCCCGGAAGAATTCAGGACTGGGAATGTGCCGTGAATTCCATGAATGAAATGTTCCATTGGAACGACCTCGCCGCTGAGCCGCTGAAGTCCCTTGCGGATGCCCGCACACCGTTCGTTGCTCCATCCGGTGTTCCCCCGCGTATGGCAGAAAAACACCAGCCCCGCTCCACGGAAAACCGCCAATTCCCCGGCCCGGACCCCATCGACGAAATTATTGATCCCGACGATGTTGCAGAAGGAAATGTTCCGGCAGGAACCGGAGCGGTCGAACAGGAAAATGCGGTCGCTGAAACGATAGAAATCGTCCATATCGGCGAACATGCGTTCGACCTCGTCAACGCCCGGCACCAGCAGCATGCTGTTCATGCCTCCGGCGATCAGCGCTGAAATGCGTTCCCTTCCGAAAGTCTCCGGATCGTCTCCGGCCATGACCTCCTCCACCTCGATTCCATTCCTGTCGAGAATCTTTCTCAGCGGCGTCCGGATCCGGTCGTTCCAATGGATGTGCACGCTTGCGCGGCGGGAGTAATTGATGACCGTGAGCTTCATGGAAAGCAGCTGGACCAGACGTCCCTTTTCCAGAAGGTTCGGCTTCCGGACAATTACGGTTCCGCCTTTTTTGTTCCTTGACACCAGCCCGGCGTCCTCCAACGGACGGATTGCGCACGAGGCATTCGCCCGGTGCGTCCGGAATTTTTCCGCCAGAACGGTTTCGGTCGGCAGTCTGTCGCCGGGCGCGGTTTTGTCGTCCGTCAGCTGGTCCAGAAGGCGGCGGAATATTTTTTTCTGCAGCGTGTTCATTTGCTGTCTTTCCTCTTTTCATAAAGAACCATACACGCATCCCGCAGAAATACAATATTTTGAAAAAGTAATTCCGACATTATTTCATATCAACGATTCATAATTCCTGAATTTTATACTTGAGTTATTTGGAAACAAAAATATAATGCGCCATATTTTATTTTCAATAATGAACATTTTAAAGAAAAAAATTCCGATGAGATTGACAAATCCGATGTATCCGTTTATAATGAATAAAGCAGAAGGAGAATCACGGAATGAAAACGGTTTTCACGGAATTGTCGGCGGCACCCCTGAACGGAGGATACAGAGAGGAAGATAAATGGGTCTGGTGCGGCTCCTGCGTCGAGGAACCCGGAAAAGGATTCCACCTTTACGCGGCGCGCTGGCGCAAGGATTATCCCATGCTCGAAGGATATGTTTTCTTCTCGGAAATCGTCCATGCGTTCTCCCGGACGATGACCGGTCCTTACCATTATGTTGAAACGGTTCTGCCATCCGGCAATCCGCACGATTGGGACGGCCGCATGGCGCACAATCCGACCGTCGTGAAGTATGGAAACCGGTATCTTCTATATTATATAGCATCTCATTACAGCGAAACGCCGACGCCGCCGGACCGGGTAAAGAGCGACCGGGAACTGATGTATCGGGTCTACGGACGAATCCGGATCGGGCTGGCCGTGGCGGATGCCCCCGGCGGACCGTGGCGGAAACTGGATCATCCGGTGCTGGACGTCAGCCCGGACGGCTGGGACAGCGGAATCGTCACCAATCCCGCGCCCTGTGTGCTTCCGGACGGTTCCATTTATCTCTACTACCGGAGCAATACGCCGGACGGCGTACGGATCGGACTGGCCCGCGCCTCATCGCCCGAAGGCCCCTACGAAAGAATCTACCCCCATCCAGTCATGACCAGCATCACCGTCGAGGACCCTTTTGTCTGGCACAACGGGGAATGTTTTGAAATGCTGGCCAAGGATATGACCGGAAAGCTGACCGGCGAAGTCCATGCCGGTGCTCATTTTCTCTCGAAAAACGGCCTCGACTGGGAGGTGTGCGGCAAGGCTTATTCCCGTTCCGTCCGGATGGAGGACGGCTCCCTGCGGCAGCTGGGATGTCTGGAACGCCCGCAGCTTCTTTTCAGTTCCGGCGGACGCCCGGAATGTCTTTTCGCCGCGGCGGCCGACGGCCCGGGCGGATTCGATCGCGCATTAAACACATGGAATCTGGCGATTCCGGTGAAATAAATTCAAAAATTCGGCGTTCCGTTTACTCCGGGGCGGAACGGAACTTCGACAGGGCGCTCTTCGCTTTTTCCAGATTTCCGTCCGCGATGTGGGAACGTGCTTCCTCCAGAAGCACGCGGAGACGGAATTTCCGTTCGGCGGACAAGTTTCCGCGTGCGGCAAGCGTATTGCCGCAGTCTTCGCAAGTCTTCAGGAGTTCCGCCAGTTCATGCCCGATGAAGCGCACTTTCTTCCTGACTTCGACGGGCGCGCGATCGGCATATTTCAGCGTCAGAACGAACTCGCAGTCGCCGTCGTCCGCGGACTTGAAGCGCGTCCGGAAATCATGGCGCAGAACCCGGTCGTAATCGGCGTATGAATCGAACTTTTCGAAATCGCACAGCGTCTTGCCGTTCTTCAGGACGGATGCGCAAAGGGACACCGGACGCGAGGCTTCGAAAGCGGAAGCGACATACACCGGAAACACCGAGGGAAGCGTCTGATCCACATTCGTCCGGAAATCGAGCTGGACACCGATTCCGCCGGAAAAAGCGTCCAGCCCCGTCAGTCCGCGAAGAAAGTAAAATGTCAGGTCCATATCCAGCGATTGCCCGGCAGGAACCTTCGTGTGAGGCGCGAAAATCTCCATCGTGTAGAACTTCTGCGCCTCCCAGATATAGACGCGGGAGACCTGCTTTCTGTCGAACGCGGTCACATAGGCCAGTTTTTCGTTGGAATCGACCACGGCGGCCCAGTCGCCCGCTGGCGGATTCGAAATTCCTGTGGAGGATGCCCGGAAGTTCATGGTTTTGACCCCTTCCGCGACGGGAAGGACAAACAGATCGCCTGAGTCGGCTCCGCCGCCGATCTTCAGTTCCGGATGCCAGCGCAGATCATAAAAGGAATCGGGCATTTTGCGGTCTGCGTTGAGACATTTCAGCGACAGGGAAAAACCGGCGGTTCCCGGCGGGATGGAATAGACTTGCGTCAACTGTTTTCCCGCCGCTGCTTTTTCATTCACGAGCCGGAGAGACTTCGTCCCGTCAGCCGCCCGCGAAATGTCGCCGCGAAACGGCTGGTCGGCAAAAGGGCCGGGCATGCCTCCCGAAACAGCCAGAGCGGGCGACCCCTTGCCGGAGTCGTCAGACAGCTGTTCCGTGAGGTCGTCGCATGGCTTCAGGGAGACGAGCCGTCCTCCCGCCGACGAATTGACGGCCAGTTTCAGGAGCGAATTCTCCAGAAGAAAATTCTTTGCTTCGCTCCGTATCTCAGCGTCCGCCGTCGGCGGCGCGGACTTCACCTCCTCGATCGAAACCTCCGTATGGAACGGGAATTTGTAGAAATGATTCGAGGCTCGGACTTTCAGGATCATGTCACGCATCCGGAAGTAGTAGTCCTTGTGGAGGAGAATGCGTTTCTTCAGAAATTCGGAACCTTTGGAAACGATGAGGTAGGTCTCCCCGAGGTTTGCGTCCAGACCGGACGAAATCGTGCTGGCCCGGATCGTGTATCCTTTATACATTTTCGGATAATCGTCGTAGATGCGGCCTTTGAACGGCAATTTGATTTCCTCGGCGCTTTTGCCTGCCTCAGTCTGCGCCGCTTCGTCCGACGCGGAGGCGGCGGCCTGTCCGAGGATAACGGACGGTCCGAGCGGCTGCGGAGCTGCGTTCGGAATCCGGAACACCCGTGCTCCGTTGGCAAGGAGCGTGTCAAACGAGGTATAGCCGTCCTTGAAAGAAGTATTCACATCCTGCTTGAACAGAACATCCTCGACCTCGCACTTTCCGCGAATCTTCACGGTCACGGGGAACGTTTCCCAGTCCGGGCGCCGCGAGGTCAGCATCAGATACGTGTCCGATCCGTAATTCCATTCGCGGATCAGCACATTCGGATCGGAGACGATGAAACGGTCCGTCACTCCTGTCCGCGCAAAAATCTCCTTCATGAGCGGCTGGAACACCGGCAGTTTCCGGAGTCCGGCATTCAGTCCGATCACAGTGACAAGTCCTTTTCCGTACGGGAAAACAGCGGCGGCCGGAGCCTTCCCGAAGGAAGCAAGGACCGTGGATTTTCCGGAGGGAGAAAAGACCGGCTCGTCGGCGGGAACCGGGAAGTTTTTTCCGCCGAGTGAAACCGACTGCGTGCGGACGAAAGCGGGAACAATGCCAAGCTGCTGGAACAGATAGTCGGAAGACATGCCGAAGTTGTCGAAACGTCCCGCCCTGCCCTCGAGGATCAGACGTCCTCCGGCGCGCACGAATTCCAGCAGTTTTTTCTGGACGTCAAGCGAAAGGTAATCCGCCTGCGGCACTACCAGAACCTTGACCGGCGGGAAATTGCCGTCCAACAGGGTTTCCTCCGCCACGGCACGTGCGCTCCGACCATGGGAAAGGAAATGCGAATAATAATTAACGACCGCCTGAACATGAGGCGAGAATGTGTTTTCACCGCGCCAGCCCCAGGCCTGATCGTGCGCCCGGGTGGTCTGCGAAAAGAGAATGCCGACTTCCGGATCGGAACGGCGCCCGTCCAGAATGACATGCTCGAACTTCCGTGCGTCGCGGATCGTCATTTTCGCGAGACTCCCGTAGGCTTTCGGCAGTCCCGCAAAATCCACATAATCGGCATCGCCGTTGCCGACCTGCCAGAGCCAGAGATTGAATCCGAGCGAACCACCGGTCAGCTCTTCCATCAGTTTTCCGTTGACATATGTCAGGGGCGTAGGCTGATACAGGCCGCCCCATTCGGCGGTCAGGCCGCGTTTCGTTGTGAGATCCTGAAACAGCCATTCCTTTTCGGGATCGACCGCCGTGCCGTCCATGCCGTTCATGTCCTGATATTTCGTGACCTCATAGAAGTTGACGCCGTACAGCGGGGAGTTGAGGCTTCCGGTGGAAACCAGCCCGAAAATATCGATTTTCCCATTCTGCTTGCGCACGATGCTGTAATAGTCGCTGTAGAATTTCTCAAACGTTTTTTCCCGCAATTTGCGCCAGTGTTCCCAGCGGGCGTGATCCGCGGGAGTCTCCGGCTTCCGGACCGGCAGGGTGATTTCGCTGAAATCCTTCCAGTCAGTTCCCCAGTGCCGGTTCAGTTCTCCGATGGTCTTGTATTGCCCCTTCAGATACTGCTGAAAATCTTTCTCCGCCTGTTTTCCCCAATAATGGAACCCCATCCCGGTCTCACAGGGGACTCCGATGCGGAAAAGCTCATGCCCTTTCCATTTTTCGAAAAGAGCCTTCACGAAAGCCTCGGTCTTCTGCGGATCGGCGGTCCATTCCGCGGTTTCTTTCACCGTGCCGTTGGAGGGGTTAATTCCTCCGGACTGCGGCAGAAGCCAGCGATAGGCGCCGTATACAAAATTGAGGTCGCGCTGAATTCCCTTCATCTGTTCTTTGATGACCGGATCGTCGATATACCAGTCGTGCATGCTGCCGCTGTAGATATTGCATCCGATGTCCTTCAGTGTCGGAAAGAGCCGCTCCCGGAAAAGCGCAAGATTCGTCGGAAGGGTCAGAAACGAAATGACCGCCAGACGCCCATATTTGCTTCTGACCTTCGGGGAATCGGGCTTTCCGGCAGATGCCAGAGCCTTGTCCGCCGTTGAAGCATAGCGGTTGAACTGCACGGCGGCCTTATCCATATCGGCGAGCAGGGAATCAACGACCGGTTCGACCTCGGAAGGCTTCTGACGGTTGTTCAGCAGGGACTCCTGCTTTTTCTTGCGTTCCGACAACGTCTTGTACAGGGCGGTGGAATCGGCAAGCATCTTATTGAACCCGGCATAATCGCCCTTGTTCAACTGCGTGTAAAATGCAGCGTCGCGGAGACGGGAAACGGCGTCAAGCCAAGTCCATGTGAGTTTCGACCATTGCTCGTTGAGGCGAAGGATCTTCTTATAATAGCGCTCCGTCCCCTCTCCCGGAAGAGGACTTTCCGCCAGGTGAAGGACCGCCTCCAGAATGGAAGGGCCTTCTTTGCCTTGAAGAAGGGCTCCGCCGATATTCCCAAACTCTACCATCGTGGACCCGAAAATCAGACGGTTGTAATAGCGGTAGACATGGAAGTCCGCGCCGGTGCCGTCCGGATCATTGTAGAGGAAAAGCTGGACGTCCGCGGACAAAGGATAGTTTTCCCCTCCGGCGCAGTCGGTATCCCCTTCCCGTCCGGCCACCGCGGGCTGAAGTTCCCAGCGGTCCACCAGATTATAGGCCAGGTCTGTCCGCGGTCCGAACACGCCGGGCAGTTTATCGCCAACCAGCGCCGAAGCCACAGGATTGACGGTCAACGGAGCCTCCACCTTCTTCCGCGCCCAGGGGAACGGCAGATGCCGGATCAGAAACGGGGCGAACCAGCCGCGGCTATGCTGTTTAAGTTCCAACTGACCTTGTTCATTACGGAGAGGATTGAAGTCCTTGTCCGTGCGGTTCATCGTGGGAGTGCAGCCGGCGGTGATCAGATTGCCCCCGGCGGCAAGATATTTATACACGGAATATTCCGCCTCGAACGGAAGGATGCTCCCGGGCAGAATCAGCGTATCGAAATTCTTCGGGGAAAGAGTCTGAAGGTCGCAGAGCTGTTTTGAATTCAGTAGGGTCACTTTCAAGCCCATCCGGGACAGTTCCTTTTCGAACCACTCCACAGGCATGACGCCTTTCCCATAGGCGGCGGGAGGGTCATACAGGGCGACGCGGGTCTTTTTCAGCGGACTCAACTTGACCGTCGGAATCACCGCGGCGGAAACTGAAGCCAGCCCCGAGGTTTCTTTCTTCAGCGTAGCCCGATAATCCGCCTCGACTTCTTCCGGAGAAAGAGTGCGGTTATAGATTTTCACCTCGTCGATCAACCCGTTGAACCAGCGTCCCTCGGAGGAGGCGAAATTCCCGATGGTGATGGATGCGTCCGGTTCTGGCAAAGCGCCGTTCAATAGGAAATCGGATTGCTTTGTTCTTCCGTCCATGCACGGTTTGCCGTTGATATAATACCGGATCGCACATTTTCCGGCTTCTTTGGCAGGGCCTCCAGTGATGACCAGATTCGTATAGGGAAACGCCGGACGCGTCCCCGGAGCAAAACGGGTATACAGACTGGCGGAGGAGTTCTTGTCAAACTTCATGGGAAAGGAGGTGAACGCGACAAAAGACCGGAAAAAGTATGTCTGATATCCTTTCCGATAGGTGCCTCGGTTGAAGAGGCTCATGCCGTGCTTGAACTCCTCCGCCTTGAACCAGATGGAGAACGTGAACTTGTCCCCCATATTGAAGTCCTTGTGCTTCGGCAGCTTGACATACGCATCCGTCCCGTTCAGGCGGAGAGCTTTGCCGCGGACGCCGGACTCTTCCCATTGCGGATTGATAATTTCCGCGTTGTGGCCGCGTCCGGAAGAATCCGCGGCGACCGTGCCGGTCCCTTCGTCCAGCTTCAGATGAAGGATAAGCGAATCGTCTCCGGACATGCGCCCGGCAGACAGAAGGAGCCCCAGAATCAAGACAAAAATTTTTCCCATTTTCTTCCCCGTTGATTTTTACTTGGAATTCAAAACTATTCAAATTTCAGCGTAAACGCGTCAAAGTCCAGCGCGGCGCCGGGAAAAACGCCCAGTATCGGACGGATCCAGCCAATCTTGCCGTCCGGACCGAAATCCTGCGAAGAAATCGTCAGTTCAAACGTAAATCTTTTCCAGTCGGGAGAATCCACGGTGAATTTCGGGGACTCGGTATTCGGACGCACCCAGCGTTTATTTTTCGCATAATAATTGGACGACTCGACACGGAAAGTTCCCTTCCCCCGCGCCTGAATGGAAAAACAAAGTTTCGTCCCCGGCTCCACTTTCACATAACCGGAGCTCAGGAGGGAAAGGAAATCCGTACACTCCACGCGAAGCGCCCGTTCCCCTTCGGCGGGACGGTCCGTGATGGAAAAGGCTTTCCCGTTTTTAGAGGAAGCCTGCCAGTAAAGAGGCGCTTCCCCGCGAACCGTTTCAAATCCCGGATTCATCAGAAGCGAGTCCGTCTTTTCAGTCTTTTTCCCGGAGACGGCGGCCGGAAGGATCGCCCGGACCGTTTTTTCGGGATCGCCGGACAGAGGAAGCGTATCCGGATTGCTGGAAAGGAGCGGCAGAAGCGGTTCATACATTTTCACGCTCACCTGCCACACCGCGTTCCTGATGTGGAGAGCCCATATTTCCGAGCGGGAGGCATCGGCGCGTTTTGCCCCGAAAAGCGTCATGGAATTCACGGCGTCGTTCGCCATGACGCTCTTGCCGGACGGATCAAGCAACTCAACGGAAGCGTTCTGGTCGGCGGAAACACCGATCTGAAACTCGGAGACTCCCGCGGGAACCTCAAAATACAGTTTCCCGGAAATGGGCAGCAGCACTTGAAAACCATCCTTGATCAGGTATGCCCCGCCCGGATGACGGGAAGAGATGTCCACCCTCTGCACCGTCACGCCCGTCAGTATGTAATATCCGGTCTCGGTGGCTGTGAATGAAATGGGAACCGCCTTACCGTCAATCGGAATGGTATATTTTTTGAGCGGCTTTCCGGACGGACTGGAAAGCTGAACTTCCGGCGGCTGCGGGTATCCGCCGCTGACGGCACGGGCGTCGATCGTTACCGTCTCTCCTTTTTCCGCATATTGGACATAGGTAAATGCACCGCGGAGCGCGGCGCCGTCATTGGCCGGATCGCGCGGACGCACCGATGTCATCCGGCGAAGCTTTGCAAGATCAACGTCATGGGTGCTTTTCAGCACGTTGATCTTGTCGAAATACTGTTTCCGCTCCTTCACGAATCCGGAAAAATCAAACGGCTTCGGCTGATCGCCGGATTGAATTTTCAGCGTCCCTGAAATCTGGTCGGAGACGGAACCCGCGCCCTGATATGAAAGGGTCACCGGCATTTTTCCTTTCAGATCGCCCGTCATTGTGCAGTTGTTGAAAAAGAGACCGCCGATTTCACGTCCCCGGGCGAATTTGCACACGATCGAGATCACGGAATTCTTTTTTCCGGGAGAAAAGACGCAGTTATTGAATTCAAAACGGATACTGCCGGTCACAGGGTCCTGAAAGAGGTTCTCATTGTTCAGAAACTGGCAATCTTCGAAACGGACAACGCCTACGGGCGGAGTGATGTCCGGAGAACGGGTGGGATACAGAAACAGTCCAATCGCATTATTCTCGGAACGGCAGTTTTTAAAGGTGATGGAGACCGGTTCCGAATCCTTGTTCAGATGGTTCGGGGAAACGCTGATTCCCGCCCCTCTGTTGAACTCGAACAAACAATTTTCCACACGGCAGTTCACCAGACGTTCCACGGAACGGTTCGGTTCGAAATCGATTCCGCCCGCGGGAGAACTGCCGACCGCCCGTGAGAATTTGCAGTTTCGGATCAGAAGATTTTCAGCGCTGATGACCGCGATTCCGAGACGGTTGCTGTCATCGGTGGAAATGCTTTCGATCCGCACATTTTTCGAATAGGGAGTTTTCCCCGAACCGACATAAACGGCATCTCCTCCTGTGCCGATCATCCGGAGATCGCGGATCGTAAAATCGCTCACCCCCTGCAAATAGAGGATATGCCGCCATTCCCCGGGTTTGTAACGGGTCCTGTCCGTGTAGTCGGCACGGTTCATCTGGAGGAGGGCGGAGCCTTCCCCGCGGATCACGCAATTGCGGGTTCCCACGGCCTTGAAAAGAGAATCTCCCAGTCCCTTGAAGGCATCCTTTTTCGCTTTGACGACCACCTTGTCCGCGATGATCACTTCCTGACCGGACGCCAGAAGAAGCGTCTTACCTGTAATCCAGTCCCCGCCGGCATAGTCCACAACCACTTTCTTCGCGCCCGAATCGAGGGCGGCCTGAAGGAATTCAGTGGAGTCATCGGGATGGAACCCCCACCAGGAGACATACGCCGTGTCGGTTTTTCCCGCCTTGAGCTGGGCGATTTTCTCCGGACTGGCGGCAAAGGCCGAACAAACGGTCAGCGCGAAGGCAATAATAAGCATGGGTTTCACAATGAAATCCTTTCGTTGTATTCCAGGAAGTGATTTGAAAATCAGAACTTGATCTGCGTGCCGTCTTCCAGACGCACCGTCCGGATGTTGTATAAGGGCTTCATTTCCCTCATGATGACCCCGTTGACATGCCCGTCAGAGAACCACATGTTGGCCTTGCCCTTGTGCTGAAGGTAGACATATCCCCAGGTGCCGGACCCCTTGTCATACGTGTAGTAATAATCGCAGGCAGGGAGCTGTCCGTTCTGCGGACCGATGGAAGTCTCGCTCACGAAATGCCGGGCACTCGGCGAAATGCCGGGAATATTCCTGAAGAGATTCTGGAAATAAACTCCATAGGTGGCGCCGTATCCGGAACATTTCACGGAATAGTCGGTAGCGGTTGTAATCAGCTGAGAACCGTAAAGCACCCAACCGAGATAGCCGGAAGAGGTAATATTCAGACTCACCTGGGAGGAGGGACAATGATACGGCTTGAGCGTGGACGGCTGATTCCATTTGATCGGCTTTCCCATTTGCGAGGTCAGAAAATAAATGAAATGTTCAGAGGAAATGTTCTGGAGAACCCACCCCTGATTGTCGTTCGCATAGGAAAGCAGAAGAAGCCCCAACTGTTTCTGATTGTTCTTGCATGCAATTTCGTTCGCCGCCTGACGTGCATTGTTCAGTGCCGGCAGGAGCATTCCCGCCAGAATCGCGATAATTGCAACGACTACCAGGAGTTCTATCAATGTGAACTTTCCCGGACCGGCATGTTTTCGTTTCATCATTAGCAACATTCCTACCTCCGCATTTTTATTTTCGAAAATCATTGAAAAGTGAAAAAACATTCCGAGCTTTTTTTCGTTTTTTCTTCACTTCTTCCAAATTCATTTTGCCGCTATTTTTTGGACGGCCTCTTTCTTTATTATACATTATATTGGAAAAACAGCTTGAAACAAGAGAAAGACCGCGATATGTTATATAAAATCGAATCATTTTTATATAAAATCAAGGATTCCCGGAAAAGTCATGGAAGGAACTCGTTACAATGACTATGCCAGGCCGTTCATTACTGAAAAAATGAATTCATGGTATCCGTTTTCCTCTTATGCCTCCATGCTCTGGCCGGTATTTGCGGGAGAAAGCATATACAAAAACGGCTATTGGGTCCGCCATCTGCACTGCGATTCGATGGAACTGCTGGTCATTCTGGACGGCGACATGACGGTCACCAGCGAAAATGAGGCACATCTGGTCAGCGCCGGAGAAACCGCCAACATCCCTCCCGGATTCCGGAAATTGGAGACCGGCCCCTCCGGCTTCTGCCACAAGCTCTCCGTCGGCATCGACGGAAACATTTTCAGACTCGTCATGAAGGTCATGAACCTCGACCGGTTCGCCATCATGAAGGATTTCATGACCCCTGAATTCGAAAGACTCTACCAGAGAATCGCAACCCTTCTGGACGCCAGGGATCCGGCCACCATTCCTGAACTCTCCAATCTTGCCTATTCGGCGCTCATGTATGTGTCCATGAGAAAAGAAATGCAGCATCTCCCGCGGGAGCTTCAGGACTGCAAGTCGTTCATTGAGCGGAACCTTCATCGGAAGATCACCGTGTCTGACATCTGCGGACTGGTCAAGTGCAGCAAGGCAAAACTCAACCGTCTTTTTTCGACCTATCTGAAAACCAGCCCCGTTGAATACCTGATCCGGCTCCGGCTCGATTACGCATGCCGTCTTCTTGCAATGGGCAATCTGTCCATCAAGGAGATCGCCTCTCTCTGCGGCTACAGAAACCAGCTCTATTTCTCCAACGACTTCAAGAAACACACATCCCTTACCCCTACGGCGTTCCGGAACAGCAAGAAGTCGGCTCCGATGGATTTACGCAGCAATAACTGAATACGGCTTCATGCCGACATTTTTTCGCCGACGATGATATCCGTCAGGCATTCTTCCATCCGCCGAAAACCTCTTGCCATTCCGCCTCGATGCTCTTTGCCGTTTCAGGCGGAATTCCCCTGAAAGGAACGATATTTTCCGCATCGGCAAGGACGGAAAGCATTTCCGCGGCGGCATCAATGTGGCGCGCGGCGGTCGCATAACCGATTTTGTCGGGCGTGTTGTCCACCCGGTGATGGTAAAACAGTCCCGATTCGCAATTCGGACGGAAAACCCAGATTCCGGGAATTCCCGCGACAGCAAAAGCGAACTGGTCGGTAAAAGGAATGACCTCGCACCCTTCCTTGAAATAAATCTCTTTGTCATGGAAGGATTTCCGGATCAGTTCCATCACCGGAGGCATGGCGTTGACATTCAATACCGTCCAGCCGAGGGAAGACCCGAAGGAATCGAAGTTGCACATGAAAACGCCTTTCGCCTCCAGTTCCGCACGATGCTTCCGCACGTAGGAGGCCGAACCGACGGACAACTGTTCCTCCGCTCCGAACGAGATCAGCCTGAACGTCCTCCTGTGCGGGCGTTCGGAGAAGATCCGCGCCAGTTCGAGAACCGCGGCACTCCCGATTGCATTGTCATCGGCTCCCGCCGTTCCTGCCTGAGTGTCGTGGTGACCTCCGGCAAACAGGATTCCGGCATCCGGGTCGGTCCCGGGCAGTTCAATCACCACATTGGTGGAGACACTCCGTTTCGTGCGGCCGCAAACGGTCAGACGCGCCTTCTCCGCCTTTGCATTACACCAGTTCCACGCATCCATATAGGCGACGTTCACCGTCGGCTTTGCGCCCATCGCGGCCACATAGGAAGGGAAAAGGCCATCCGCAAGAGGCAAGGTCCCCGGATACCGGGTATCGACGAACAGAAGGAACGCCGGTTCAGCCTTCATCAGCTTCCCGTATTTTTCGGCGGTGTCGATGTGACAGCCCAGATGGATCACAGCCTTGCCCTTCAGTCCGGAAAGGTCATCCCGCTGGTAATCCGTATGGGAATCGAACAGGACCAGTTCCCCTTCCAGCGTTTTCCCGTCCGTCGTCGGAGAAGAACCGAACAGGGAGCAGGGATATTTTTTCCAGACGCCGTCCTGAAGCACCTCGAGAACTTCCGATTCCACACAGCGTTCCATGACCGGAAATTCCTCGATCCGGCAGTGCTCCGTATACTTCAGTCCCTCCTGATAAATGTATTGGGCAGCCTGATTTTCCTGCGCCGAACCTGCCAGGCGGATGCCGATATGGTTGCAGAGTGTTTCCACGTGGCGGCGCAATTCCTGTTCCGAAGCATTTCGCATGATTCTGTATTCCTTATTGATGTATCCGAATATTCCGATGCCCGAACCGGACGGAATCCGTACCGTCGGGTATATCCGCAATAGTATACCACAATCAGCGGGAAAATACAATCGATGGAATGGAATCCATACTTTTTTCGAGAATCACATGTTGCATGCCCTCCGGCATCCTTGAACAAAGATAACCGGGGTTCCGGTTGAATTTTCTCTTCATTGTCACAGGAAAAATCCGGTTTTCCGGCGGAAATTGTTTTATATTCCTTCGTCACTCCGTCAGAACAACGACAGGCCAGAGATGCGGGCTTTTGTAGCAACCGCTTCCTTTTTCAGTAGCGGTTGAAAGTCCTTTTTCAACCCCTTTCCCATTGTCTTTGTCCGCGGCGTAAAGACCGAGCGCGAAGTTATACCCTTTAACCAGCCTTATCGGCAGCAGGTAATCGGCCGGAAATTCCACCTCGTAGACATAACCGGCTTTCGTACGTGTGAACTTTGCCGGAATCTCAGATGCGACGACGCCGTTTTTCGGCGCCGCTACCCCGAGTGTAAGTTGAATGTCGGGAGAAATTGCACGCCAGACTTCACATTGTCTGCCGTCGGCTGTCGGCATGAATCCATATTCGTAATCATCATCGTCATAACTTTTCCGGCCGGTATTGATTGCCGAGCATCGTGTGTCGAAATAAACCTGCAGGATATCGTTGTTCCATCGATATCCCGGACCTCTGCCGGGCGCAAAGACATCATCCGTCACGCTCACCCTGAGATACAGTTTTCTTGCATCCCATGCAAGCTGATACACAGCTGAAAAATCCGCTTCAGCGAAGGTTCTCGCCTTTCCGCACCTGTTTGTCATTTTCACAACAGGAATCCGGCTCCAGTCGCCTTCGAATTTCTTCACGGCAAGACATGTGAATGAAAATTCGGACTTGACTATCCGTCCGTCAATCGAACACTCATACGGAACTTCGAGGTTCGTGAGATTGTCCGATTGAATGCCTTTGACAAGTTTCACGTGGATGCTCTGTCCCCCCAGTTTCGGAATCGCAAGAACATATTTTTTTCCAAGGATGCTTATCGAACCGGAGAGCGTCCGCGAAAGCGGATTGTTGAATGAGAGTCTGATTTCATCCGGGCTCACGACTCCGAAACTGACACGGCATGGAAGCTTATCGGCATCATTCAGGATTGCCGTCGATACAGCCTTGACGAACGCGGAGGAATCGTTCGCTTTTCCACGTATGAACAGAGGAAACGGCGAAACCGGAAATTCACCGTCATTCCGCGGTTTGCGCCGCGCGCCCATGAGGTCAATATATTCGGCTCCGGCATAATTCATCTTTGCCAAGGGGGCGTCCTTGAGTCCCGCGTCGACAGCAGTGTCCTCGTTCCAAACCGCCGCGACAGGACGGCCGTTTTCGTCCTCCCAGACAAAACATTTCGTATCCGGTGCAAAGGTAACGTCGCCTATAAACCGCTTCGGGTTTCCGAGCAGGACGCCCAGCGTGTTCGGTATCTTCTGAAACGCACGCGGCGTCAAGGCGGAATCCATTGCGAAATTGTTGGTATTCCCGGCAGAGGATGTGGCGCACCATACACGTTCGAACTCGGTGAGAAACACGAGCCAGAAGCGAGCGTAATAAGCCGCTGAAAGTTTCTCGGTCCATCCAAGATCATAGGAAAGAACGGTTCCGCGCCAGCCTTCTCCCATCCAGCAGATGAATTCGGTGTTCCAGGCAGGAACCGCATACGGATAGAAGTGCATGCCCTCGGGAAAAACCATCCGGCAATTCTCATAACCGGGATGTTTTTTCGTCATTTCCGCAAACGCGCGGAAGTTCGGATACAGTTGACGAATGTCTTTCACATAGGTATGCGCTGACGCGAAGTCGGTTCGGGTTCTGTCCTGAATGCGTGTGAGAAACGTGTCATATTCGGCGACTCCGCCGTGAATGTCCATATTGCAGGCGCCCGCCTCATAGACAAGTGCATCCGGATATACGCTTTTCACCGCTTCGCGATAGGCCATGTAAAGATCGGGATAATGCGGATCATTTTTGATTTCAGACGCCCACTCCGAACCGAAATGGTATGCAAATCTTTTCGGATATTTGCGAACCTGTCTGACAATTTCCTCCATGAATTTCCGCCGGTAGGCGTCATTCCAGCCGCCGACGAGCCTGTAATCGGGCAGAATTCCGTAATTTTTAACCGACCAGCTCGGCAATTCGGTATTGCTGACCAGGAACCATATGTGTCCGGCAGGAATTTTACTGAGTTCGGGAAAAAGCTTCTGCATTTTTTCTGAGTCCGTGCGGTCCACGAATCCGACGTCGAACGGAATTATGCCGTATTTTCCATATTTTGCGAGCACATCTGCGGACATTTGGGATGAGTGACCGTCAATTCCAATGCCAACAGCTTCTAGCCGTGCCAGATATTTTTCAGACACCTCTTTTGCAACCCCCTGGTGTCCCAGGTAGGAAAGAGAAAAAACCCGTGCCGTTTTATGTTTGTTCTCAAGGAAAGGCATGACGGAAAACCTGAAGAACTGTTCCGGCGCATTTTTACCGTAATTGAACCTGACAATATAAAGACCGTCCGCAAGGCTGCCCGGGGCAATCCTGATTTTCGGATATTGTCCCGCGCCGAAATCATATCCGAACTCTTTTCTGAATACTTCTTCACCGAAAAAATTGTATATGCCCGCGACGGCACGGCCGGCGGTATTCTTCTCGAGAGTGGAAAGTTCAAAAACAAGCTCAATGTTTTTTCCGTGTTCGAAGAAAAAATCGCCAACCGCACACGCTTCGACACGGGGGGCTTCGAATTCTGTCGCCTTCTCCCCTTTTTCGAGCTGGATGCCGTCTATTGATATTCCGTCCGGCATGCGCAACTCGGAAACGATCGCGCTTGCGCGCGGGAAGTCAAATGGAATCTCGCAGCGAGTCCATTTCTCCGGTGAATTAATATTTTTTTCATACGTTTTTTCATATCCGTTTCCAACCGAACGGACGATGTAGCTCAGACTGCCTTTTCCCTTTGCGTAGAAGCTGAATGTGTATTTTCCCGGATCGGCCGGAACAGTTGCAAATCTATGCCATCCGCCTTTTGCAAGCGAGTATCTGCCGAACTTCGAATCCGTCGAAAAACACTCCGCAGCCTTACTATATACATGCGGTGAAAAAAACTGGTTCCTGTCCGCAAAATACGGGTTGGGCAATAGATTTTTTCCGCGTGCAGGAACGTTGAGAGCATCGCTTTTCAGGAAGTCCACTCCTCCCGTAACATGCCCCGTCGTCGGTTCATAGCATCTGCCAAGATCGATTGTGAACGAGCTTCCGCCCGTCTTGAAATTGAGTCTGAGCGAATCCCCTTGAGTTGACCAGCTGTCGGATTCCACTTTGAACGTGTCGTCCGGATTCATTCCTTCTAGCGTGATTGTCGTCGGTTTGAAACTGCAGATTCTTTTCGTATCCCCGGGCGTCCATCTTCCGACAGTTCCGGCATCGACGGCCTCAATATTTTTCAGTATGATAAACATGCTGCTGTCTTTTGCCTTGAGTCCATCGGGCAGCATGAATTCCACATGAAAAGCAAGACGCCCATTGCCCTCCGGCTTCACCTCGATCCGCCAAGTCCCAGCAATAATTTTTTCACCGGGTTTCTGGTAAGGCACGACTCCCTCAATCGTGAGTTCGTCTCCGTTTGTTTCAATCTTGCTTACCTGTATCTTTTTACCATCATATCCGTTGATGATCTTTTTTGCTTTCTCGTTTGTCTGCCAGTAGGCGTAATCCGTGGCAATAAAAAAATAAAAACTGCCCAGCAGTCTGCCGTCCGAAATGATGTTGAATGTTCCGTCTTCATGAAAAACAATTTTTTTCGAACCGCAGTTGTAAGTCAGATCGGCTTTCTCAAATTTGCAGACGGCTTCACGGACAGCCTGTTTACGCACTGTTTTGAAGGGAGCTTTGCCGGAGGGAAGAGGTGCTTGTGCAAAAAGGCTGCCGACGACGAGAACAACAGATAACAGGAATACTTTTTTCATCTTTTTTTTCCTTCAATGTCCATTATTTGTCGGTTGTCCAATACCACGTTGCGAAAGGACAACAGAATTTATACGATTTGACATGACCGCCGATGAAGCCGAAGTTCGCATATTTGTTGTGCCTGTATCTCACCGCATAGTTCGGATAGGGCAATGAATTTGCATAAGCCGGCAGATAGTAGCAGTCGTTTCCTTTGACGTATGTGCCGTCGCCCGTGGCAAAAGTCTGGCCGAGTTTCGACTCCATGAGAATGACCGAGTTCGGGGTTGTTTTCCCTATTTTGTGCAGACCTTCCCAGGTATCGCGATACATCGCCCAACCGCCGATCGTGCCGCCTTTCGCTTTTTCAGCGGTCCATCTTTCACTGCTGTTAAGTTCCCCCCAGCCACTGCCGGCTCCATAGAGCGATATCGTCTGTCCATATGAAATCCATCCCACAATATTCGTCTGCGTGCTTGCAAGTTCATCGCGGTCTGTCGAAGGGCATTCGAATATTTTGTTGTTCGCGAGGGTCGGCTTGTAGTCCTTGCCTTGTTTGAGGTAAGAGAAAAGAATGCTTCCGAACCAATAGTAATATGCCCTCGGCATATACTCGCTGTAGTCTCCGGCATAGAGATTCACAGCTAACAGGAGCTGCTTTTCCTGTGATGTACAGGCGATGCTTTTGGCTTTTTCGCGGGCGACGTTCAGCGCGGGAAGCAGCATTCCCGCCAAAATCGCGATGATCGCAATAACAACCAGCAATTCGATCAAAGTAAAAAAATATCCGTTTCGCACAGCCCCTCCGCATGCGATGAAGCATGAAGACCGTAAATTTTGAGAACGTTTATTTCCCATTTCCTTTCCCTTTCTCCTTTATGTCCATGAGATATTTGAGTTTTGCGGCAATATTTCTTCCCTGTTTTTCAAAAAGTTTCGTATCGTCCATAAAATGAACCTTATATTTTTTTTGGAGGTCGAATCCGGCGGAAAGGGAGGCAACCGGATAGATCATGATGTCCGGAACCGGCCCCGAATAACCGGAAAGCGTTTCGAAGAACAGTTTGTATCTCCTGGCGCCGCCATCCGAAATGATGAGATCGGGGTTGTATTTCTTGATGATCCGCGGCAGTTTTTCCGGAATTTCGGCAATGTCCGTAAAAAAGTTTCCCGGCTCGATGAGGTTGCCGGAGGCGCGCTGGAAGGCATCGCAATATTGCTGATGGTCCGACATCATGACAATTCGCTTGAATCCGAGATTCCGGATGAGGGCTGCACGGTTCTCAAGCGATTTCTCATAGTCGAACGGCTCAAAATTTGCCGTCGGAAGATCATATTTCTTCATATCGTAATGCTGGACAGTCCCGACAGTCGGTATCCCGTCGGCAATGAGACGCTTCATGAAAGGAACTGTCTCATTGCTGAGTGTGGCGAACAGGAGCCCGTCGAAATGCATATTTTCAAGTTCGCGCACGAGATCTTCGAATCCGGTTGAATAGAGCCGCGTGAAATGCACAAAAGTCCTCATGTCGGAAAATTCTTTGAAGATGACCGAGAGTTCAGGCAGACAAATGAACGATGAAGAGTAAAGATTGCTGGAAAGCAGTCCTATGTTTCTTGTTCCCGGGATCGCGCATTCAGGATTACTGTATAGCGCCCGTTTCCCCGGAATCCGGATGCACCATCCTTCGGAAAGGATTTCTTCCACCGCCTGATGAACAGTCGGACGCGATATGCCGAACCGGATGCAGAGTTCCCGTTCACTTTCGAGCGGCTTCGGTTCCGAGCCGGCTTTCGCTATCCACATCTGAAGGTAGGCTTTCACCGCGTCTGTCAGAAAACTCTGTTTCGGTTTCGGCATATTCACTTCCTTATTTGGTAATATAAGTTTACCAATATTATAATCAAGGAAACTCCCATTGTCAAGGGCTGAAACGGAAAAACAACAAAAAAATCCAAGGTTCCAGAATTTCTTCTTTTTTCCTGATTGTTGGATACATCTATTTTTATCCATGGGCCCGGATAAATTAAAAAGGAGAATAAATACCGCCCGGACATAAAGACACTGCCGTCAGAGCGGGTATGGATATCGGAACGGGTTCCCTTGTTTCGAACCGGCGTCCGAAAGAGAAATGTCTTGCGCCCGGGGACGGCTGTATGAAGACCCTGCGGATGAACGGGCCGTGTATCAGATGACCGTCGTGGAATATGAGTGAATTGCTTTATTCGTAGCGGAGAGCTTCGATGGGGTCGAGCCGCGATGCTTTCCAGGCCGGATAGAATCCGAAAACAATTCCAACGGCGGCGGAAACAGCAACCGCGGTCAGCATTCCGCCGGGACTCGGCTCGATCGGCCAGCCGAGCTGGCTCCGGACCAGAACCGCCGCGGTGCGCCCGAGAATGATGCCGACGATTCCCCCCACCAGACACAGCATGATGGATTCCACCAGGAACTGCTTGAGGATGTCGCGCGAACGGGCTCCGACCGCCATGCGTAATCCGATCTCGCGGGTGCGCTCCGTCACGGAAACCAGCATGATGTTCATGATTCCAACGCCTCCGACCACCAGGGAGATCAGCGCGACCACCATCAGGAGATTGGTCATCAGGGAACTTGTCTTGTTCAACGTATCCATGAATGCGGCGGAGTTCCTTATCCAGAAATCGTCATCCTGATTCTGCCGGAGATTGTGACGCTCGCGAAGAACAGCCGTCACCTCGCTGATGGCGTCGTCCACTTTTTTCGGGTTGGCCGCCATCAGCATGATCTGATCGATCCGGGCGAACCGGGGAGCCAGCAGGGTGTCCGTCTCCAGATTATCGGCCTGCTCCGGATAGAATGCCACACCGGAGGCGGGATACAGGGCGCTCGGGGAAGTGGAAGCGGTGCTTTTGGTGTTGGTGGCGCTTCCTTTTTTCAGTCCGGTAATCCGCAGACGGATCGTCGACCAGGGCGCAAGAACCACGTCATCCTCATCATATCCCATCATATTGGCGCCCTTTTCCTGAAGAACGCCGATCACCTTGAAGGTGACATTATTGAGGCGGATTTCAGAATCCACAGGAGATTTCCCGTCGAAAAGTTCCGTAACGATCTTCTTACCGATCAGACAGACTCTCGTACGGTTGTTCACTTCGCGATCGGTGAAATTGCGGCCGTCAATCACACGCCAGTTGCGGATCGTCAGGTAATTCGGAGCCGTGCCGTAGCACTGCTGGGGAGTCCAGTTCTTGTTGCCGACGACAGCCTGCACCGTGGCCCTGACGATCGGGACCGCCACAGACACGTTGGGACAATCCCGCATGATGGCCTCGCAGTCGTCGGGAACCAGGGAGACGGCGGTACCCGCCCCCTGACGGACTCCGCCCGGAACCCAGGGCGCGCCCGGAATCACCAGAATGGAGTTGGCTCCCATATTCTCGATGGACTGCCGGATCGCCGTCGAGGAGCCGTTTCCGATTTCCATCATCGCGATCACCGCCGCAATGCCGATTACGATTCCGAGCGCGGTCAGCAGGGCGCGGGTGGGATTTCTCCGCAAGGCCCGCAAGGCCACCAGCATGGTTCTCCAGAGCGACATCTTTCATTCTCCTCCGTAAGCGCCGCTGACGATCAGCCCGTCCTGGATATGGATCGTGCGTTTCGCGCAGGAAGCTACTTCATTTGCATGGGTCACAAGAATAATCGTGATCCCTTCCTGATTCAATTTCTCAAACAGTTTCATGACTTCCACACTTGTTTTGGAGTCGAGGTTTCCGGTCGGTTCGTCCGCGAACAATACCGGAGGGCGGTTCACCAGCGCCCGCGCGATAGCCACGCGCTGCTGCTGACCGCCGGAAAGCTGGGAAGGCTCATGGTGCATGCGGTCGGTCAGCCCGACACGTTCCAGCATCTCGCGTCCCCGTTCCATGACTTCCTTGCCAGAAAGAGTTCCGGCCGTATAATAGAGGGGCATGCACACATTTTCCAGAGCGCTGGTTCTCGGCAGAAGATTGAAGCTCTGGAAAACAAAACCGATATTGTGGTTCCGGAGCTTGGCACGCTCGTCACCCGAAAGACGCCCCACTTCCCGTTCTTCGAAAAGATAGTCACCCGAGGTGGGACGGTCCAGACACCCCAGAATGTTCATCAGGGTGCTCTTGCCGGAACCGGAAGCGCCCATGAGCGCGACATATTCCCCGGAGTCGATTCTCATAGAAATCCCTTTCAGGACGGGCACATTGATCTCCCCCAGGAAATAAGTTTTTCGGACGTCGAGGAGTTCGATCAGCCTCATTTGGTCCGCCTCCCGGAGGTAGTGGCGCGACGCGGCGGAGTCGGCAGGAATGGACTCTTCGACTGAGTCGAGGAAACCTGATCGGCGCCGGTCAGCACTTCGGTTCCCGTGACAACCGTCATTCCTTCCTTGATCTTGTCGGACGAGATTTCGACCATGGATCCGTCGTTCAGACCGACCTGAACAATCACGGGACGGAGCATCTCGTTTTCGACTACCCATATGACGCGTTCCTTATCCTTGATCGAACTCTGCGCCTTGGCGATCACGTCAGCACTGACCGTCTCGGACGGTTCGGGAGTAAAGCGGAGAGCCGCGTTCGGAACCGCAAGCACGTCGTTGCGCCTCGCCAGAATGAACCTGACAGTGGCCGTCAGATAGGGCAGCAGCGCCCCGTCCGAGTTGTCCGTCTCCACCTCCACCACGTAGGTCACAACGTTCGAAGACATGGTGGCGTTCAAACGGACCTTGTGGACTTTTCCCTTGAATTCACGGTTCTGAAACGCGTCCACGGTGAAAACCACATCCTGGCCGACCTTGATCTGGCCGACGTCCGCCTCGTTCACGGATACCCATACTTGCATTTTTCGCAAGTCTTTCGCGATCAGGAACAGACTCGGGGCGCTCATGCTGGACACCACGGTCTGGCCGATGTTGACGCGGCGGTCGATGATGACGCCGTCGACGGGAGATCTGATGACGCAATACGAAAGATCGCGTTCCTCGCGTTCCAGATTCGCATTCGCGGACGCAAGCTGAGCCTCCGCCTGTTCCAGAGAGGCTTTCGCGGACGCCACCGTTGCCAGAGCCACATGATAGTCTGCCAATTCACTGTCATAGGTGCTCTTGGCGATCGCGTTCGTCGGAAGGAGCTGCTTTGCACGGTTCATGTTCAGCTGAGCCAGTTCAAGCTTGGCCTCCGCCTGGAGAATATTCGCTTTCGCCGTGGTGATCGAGGCTTCCGCCTGAAGTTTCGAAGCCTTTGCGGATTTCACATCCGCCGCATAGAGCGCATCGTCGATGCGGGCCAGAACGGCCCCCGCCTTGACGCGGGATCCGTAATCCACGGACTTTCCATCGCGGTCGATCCCGAACTGCGTGATCATCCCCTGCACCTGGGCGCCGACATTGACCAGTTCTTCCGGCTCCACCGTTCCCGTCGCGGTGATGGAACGGATCAGATCCGTTTTTTCAATCTTCGCTGTCCGGAAGACGGTCCTGTCCTTCGGTCCCGCATACTTCCGGTAGGCAAAGTATCCGAGGTAAACAAATCCGGCCAGGATGACGAAGAAAAGAAGGTAACGCAGCAGCTTTTTCATAAATCGGTTCTCTCCATAAACACTAAATAATACTTGCTTCAAAAACAAAACGTATGAAAGACACTTTTTATTGTGCTTTTCACAGAATTCGAGACAAAAAAATCCTCCGCTCCTCCATCCGGGTCTTCCTGCCTCACTGCGGCGAGGTCATCTTTTCCGGACGCACGACAAGGTCATATTCTTCCGCCGTCAGAAAACCTTCCGCGACACAGACTTCCTTGAGAGTCTTGTTGTCACGGTGGGCGACCTTGGCGATTTTGGCCGCGTTGTCGTAGCCGATCCGGGGACTGAGCGCCGTCACCAGCATCAGCGATTTTTCCACCAGTTCGCCGATCCGCTTTTCATCGGCCTGAAGCCCCTTGAGGGCGAATTCATTAAAGTTATGCGCGGAGTCCGACAGCAGACGGATTTCCGTAAGCAGATCGAAAATCATCAGCGGTTTGTACACGTTCAGTTCGAAATTCCCCTGCGACGCCGCCACGCCGATCGCCGTGTCCAACCCGATCACCTGGGCGCAGACCATGGTCAGAGCCTCGCACTGGGTCGGATTGACTTTGCCCGGCATGATGGAGGAACCCGGCTCGTTTTCCGGCAGGACCAGCTCGCCAATCCCGCAACGCGGACCGCTTGCCAGCCAGCGGATGTCGTTGGCCATTTTCATCAGCCCGCAGGCCAGTGCGCGAAGGGTTCCGGACATTGCCGCCACCGCGTCATGTCCGGCCAGCAGGGCGAACTTGTTGGGCGCGGAAACAAACGGGAGTCCCGTCAGCTGAGCGACTTTCTCCGCCGACTTCTCCGCAAAACCGACCGGCGCGTTGAGTCCCGTTCCCACCGCGGTTCCGCCCAGCGGCAGTTCCAGCAGTTCGGGCAGTGCCTTGCGGATGCGTTCCAGAGCATAAGACAGCTGGGCGGCATATCCGGAGAATTCCTGTCCGAGGGTCAGCGGCACGGCGTCCTGGAGGTGCGTCCGGCCGATCTTGACGATGTCCGCGTATTCCCCGACCTTCCCTTCCAGTTGGGTATGAAGATCTTCCATCACGGGCAGAAGACGTTCCGTCACCGCCCGGCAGGCGGCAATGTGCATCGCGGTCGGGAAGGTGTCGTTGGAGGACTGGGACATATTGACATGGTCGTTCGGATGGACTGGTTTCTTTGTCCCTCGCACGCCGCCAAGCAGTTCCGACGCACGGTTGGCAATCACTTCATTGAGATTCATGTTCGATTGCGTTCCGCTGCCGGTCATCCATACCTTGAGAGGGAAATTGCCGTCCAGCTTTCCTGCCAGCACCTCATCCGCGGCCGCGCAGACCGCCTGCCCGATTTTCGGATCCAGATGCCCCATTTCCATATTGGCCAGCGCGGATGCCTTCTTCACAATCGCGAGCGCACGGATGACCTCCTCCGGAATCATATCCACCCCGATATTGAAATAGACCGTGGATCGCTGGGTCTGAGCCCCCCAGTATTTCGAAGCGGGAACCTGAATCGGCCCCATGCTGTCGGTTTCCGTCCTGAATTCATCCATATTCATATAAAATATCCTTTCGCCTTCATCGACAAAAACAGCATCTGGAAAATATAAGGCGGAGAGCCTGCCGAATCAAGGGAAAATCCGAAAAAACGCGGAAAATCCGTTGAAAGGCAACGCAGATAATGGACTCTTGCGGGGGAAAGAAAGATTCCCTCAAATGGAAAAATCCCCCTGCCGGAGAACAGGGGGCATTTCACGGTAATTTTTCCGGGGACAGAAAATATTCAATAACTTTTACGTTTCCACAGAGGTTGCGGCACCTCCGCGGAATACGTCTGTTCCTGCATAGGATTCAGGGGTTTTCCAATTCAAAACTCAGGTAAGAATAATTGAATGCTCCGATGGCGATCAATTTGATCACGTGACGTCCCGCCGGCAATTCGATATTTTTCAAAGTCGACTTGAGCCCGCCCCAGCCAATATCTTTACCTCCGTTGTTCGGCAGAGCAAATATTCCGAGAATATTATTGTCATCAAGAACCATCGGCATGGAGCCTCCGTAGCCTGACGGTGCACCGTAATCCATTGTGACCGTATATCTTCCGGCTTTTTTGACGTCCACGGTCAGATTGATCCATTCCCCGGTGACCACATTGCCGATTCCGACGCCATTTGTGTCGACCCCTTCATCCAGACGGAATTTCTGAACGCTGTTGACATTGATGTTGTCGTCCATATAGGCGACTCCATTGCCTCCTTCATCGTAAAAGCAAGGATTTACAGTGCCTGGAATGATTTGCGCTTTTCCTTTGTAAGGAGTTGATTTTTTCTCCGGACGCGTCATTTTCAAAACCACTTCACTATTGGCCACTTTTCCATTGGCATCCTGAGCATAAACGGCATAGGCATGCAGAACATCTTTAATGCGCGGAGGTTGCTTGGAACGTCCTGTGAGCATATAATTTGTGCCGGAATAATATTTTTCATCAATGGAAACCGTAAATTTATATGGTGGTTTGTCCTTGTAGTCAATCAGACATCCGCTGTCGAAGAGATATACACCCTTGATCGGAGAACGGGTTTTCGCATTTGGTGTGACGATTGCTTCAATATCAAACTTTTCCCCTGGTTTCACGAAAATTTGCATATCTTGACGCGTCAGTTTCACTTGCGGATCGTTATCATGCGGATATTCGTAAACACGGACGTAATCAAGTTTGAATGTGTCCGGAAATTTACCTTTGTCTTCTATTGGTTTTCCCCATCCATACATTTCCCGTGGGCTGGCGTGAAAACGGATGTTCAAAGGAGCGAACCCCACCTTGTGATTCAACGCGTCGAATGTTACTGTGTTATGCGGACTGTGATTGGCGGAACTGCGAATTGCTGTTCCGTTCAGGTAATAGGTGATTTCAAACGGAGTCCATTTGCATGCGATGGTGTAAAAATCCTCGAGAGAACCGGGAATGCGTGAAAGATAATTCCAGCTTTTCATGGTTCTGCCGACGAAGCCGTGGAAATTATAATCTAGCCTAGGGCTTTCCCTTGTAACATAATAATCTTCGTAGATGTCGATTTCCATTCCGTCCAGAAACGAGTTGCCTGTGCTTCCTCCGTAAAGCCAGAATGCAGTGTTCCAGCCTTCATGATTGCGAAACCGGAGGCGCGCCTCGAAAAATCCGTATTGGAAGAATTTTCTGGTGCTGAACGCCACGCCTTTGTAGGTGGTCTTTCCGTCGACTTTAGTATCGATTATGCAGCTTTCCAGAATACCGTTGTGAACATTGATTGCACGCGGATTGCCACCTTCGATATACCATTTGGATTTGTCCAGTTCCGTGCCGTTGAATTCATCGTTGAAAATCAGTTTCCAACCTGCTTTCACAGGATCAAAATTTTTGTCAACAGCTATTTCCATCGGGATTGTTTTCTTAGGTATATCCGGCAGGGCATACCCGTAGCAGTAGTCGTCCAGAACTACTTTCGCAGTGTGTCCCGGGACGGATTCAAGAACGGTGTCGGCGAAAAAAACACGCTCGTTAAGCTCGGAGAAAAATGAACTTTCACCGCTGAAATGACGGATGGAACTGTCCACCAGTGTTTCCAGAGAGATTCTGTATTCACCTTTGCCGTTGGCTGTAAACAGCAGATCCGACGGCAGGGAGGCAACAGGATAACGGAAGGAGTCAAGAGTTTTCTCCTGGTCTCTGACTGTGATTTTCAAATCCCTGGCATCTTTTTCAGATACGATTTCCAATATGAAACTTTTCTTGTCCTCCGGCACGCCATAACGGAATGTGAGTTTTGCGTCGGAATTCATGAATTCTTTGATTCTGACTCCCGTGCCAAAGGATTTGCCGGAGGCTATTTTCGGCATGACGTATTTTTTTTGCGACAATCCGAATTCCAATTGGGCCGCTGTCTGGTAAACGCCCTCGTGTGTAGGCGAAACCAAGGCCCAGTTCGCTTTTCCCTGAATAATTTGCGGATTTCCCGGACGCAACAGTGACTTCTCTTCGTAATCGTCTTTGCATAACGGTTCCACGATACGGTATTTTTTTCCGGCGCTTCTCAAATCGTTTGGCCCCCCGAGTGCGAGAATGGAACTGCTGCTCCCGGTGACGTATTTCACAGCCAGGATGTTTTGTCCTTTTTTCAGTCTGATCATTACTTTATAATCGGTAATTCTCGGCGGAAAAACTCCGTTGCCATGTGGAAATGTGTCAATGACCGCTTTTCCGTTGAGATAGACTTTCATCCACCAGTCCGCACTGGCTCCAATCGTGTAATCTTCCTCCTCTTTCGCCTGCATATCGGCAAAAATCCATGCGCATTTACCGAACCCTCCGCCGCCGAAGTCGGATGTGAAATCGTGTTCATTGCCGCTGAATTGCACTTTCCTGGCGGTAACTCCATTCAATGTTTGAGGGATTTTCCGTAAATCCTCCTGAGACGGCGTAAATTTTTCATCCATTGGAAGAAACGCTGTCCATACGTTCGGAAATACGGTTGTCCCGGCTATTTCCGCCGTGCGTTCCATCGTGATCGACCGCACGGAGAATTCGGAACCTTTCGTCCCGCCGAAACAGCAGATGACACTGTCAGTGGGAAGGGATTCGGATAAATTTTTGATGTCGAACGTCGCGGTCACTTTTTCCCATTCCGAGGAAAGTGCAAATGTTTTTGCCGCGACATAGCCCATCCACCGTTTACCGCTGTAAGCCTGGAGACAGACTGTTCCGCTCCCTTTGCCTTTGACGTCGAAAGTCACATTGAAAGTATCGCCTGATAATGCCGGATGCTGCCGGTAACAGTCAAAACGAAAACCCTGTTCCCCATTGATTTCCGAAACTTTCATGATTTTTTTGCCATTTTCGACTGGATAATCCACCTTCGGAAGAGGTGTAAACACTTTGATCTTGCTGGCATACCAGCCGCTTGGAGCATTTTCCTTTGGATTGATGCGTTCAAAATCGATAATGGATGTTTCCGCTGCCGCAAGCATCATGAATGATGACGCTGCAGATACAATGCCTCCTGATAAAATCTTCATCTTTTTCGTCCTTCCTTTATGGGAAATTACTTGATTCCGTCTTTGCCCAAAAGCAATCCTGAATACATATTGTACCATTTTTGTGCTTCGCTGCGCAGTCTGCCATACGGGATGTTTTCGGCATGCCCGTCACAAAATGCGGCATTGCTGGATTGAAGGTGTCGTCTGGTCGACATTCCCTGACCGGCGTTGTCAACAGTGTAATACCCGCTGTAATTTTGACCGGAACAATCAACGGGGGTCGTGCTGAATCCTCCCTGATGGGCAGATACTCCGACGCTGACTTGTTCCGAATCCAGCAGCACGGTTTTTCCTGAGGGTGCCTTTATGTCGCTCCATTTTTTTGGAACATACGAATTGAAGGTCATTCCCCAACCGGCGGAAGGGATGTAACCGCCGATGATGCCTCCAGGCATCCCGTAATGGATACTTCCAAGGCTTTCCGGAATGACATTCATTGCCGGACACTTGTAAATGCCGTTCTTTTTTGGAAACATCCCCTTTCCCTCCGATTCCGGGTAATAGGCGGCCGGATGACTGATCTTGAAGGGAAACCAGCCTCTCATCGTAAAAGGCCAAGGGGCATTGGCCGGACCGTCTACGCCGCGGGAAAGTCTGGTGTTCGCCGAGATGATGTAAGGCACGATCATGTCGCCGTTGTCAAGACCATAATTGATCATGCACAGGGACAACTGTTTGATATTGTTCATGCAACTAATTCTTATGGAGATGGCTCTCGCCTTGTTCAACGCCGGCAGCAACATTCCCGCCAGAATCGCGATGATCGAAATCACGATCAGCAATTCAATCAATGTGAAATTACGTCTCATGGAAATGTTCATGATAACCTCCTGTTATTTTGCACTTCCGTTTTGGGGTGAGAACCAATCAGTTTGATTTTATCACGGCTCATTTCGAACAGGGCGCCGGCGTCGGTCGTCACGGCGACCCAGTGGAGATGCCGCTGAGCCCACAATCCGGGCTTTCCCGCAAACGCTCCCACCATGACTCCAGCCCGGTGCGCCTTCGTACAGATTTCATCGATGACCTTTCCCACTTCGGGATCGTCTGGCAAGGCAAACTTTCCCATCGATCCGGAGAGATCGTAAGGCCCGACGCAGATGCTCCCGAGGTGCTTCACTTTCAGAATCCGGTCCAGATTTCTCACGGCGTCAATGTGTTCGATCTGGGCGATGATGAAAGGTTCCTCATGCGACTCCCGGAAGTATTGTTCCCTGGATTTTGCTCCGTAGTTCACGGCCCGGCGGAGACCACAACCGCGGGTGCCCTCGGGCGGATAGCGGCATGCGGAAACAACCGCCAGAAGGTCGGATTCCGAATTGACCTGCGGCACGATGAGTCCCGCCGGAGCCAGATCGATCACCGTTTTGATGATCCCGAACTCGTTCCAGGGAACACGCACAAACGGGGCACAGCCGGTGCCGCGGAGGGCCATGATATGACTCTGCACTTCCGTCAGCGTGATCGGGGAATGTTCCATGTCGATCCAGGTGAAATCGAATCCGGCATCCGCGGCCAGTTCGCTGACGGCGGGATCGCTGAAGGTAATTACGATTCCTGCGGCAGTCGTGCCGGAAAGGGCTTTCTTCTTGAACTTTTCCAGATTGTTGATCTTCATTTCCTCTCTCCGTAATTCTTCGTTCTCATCACGGTTCTGCCAAGTTCGGCTTTGTCCGAAACAACCCGGCCCGCCGCAACGTCTTTTTCCGTGAAAATGGAAAGCTGGAGAGAACCGTCGACACGCTTGTGGTCATACTGAATGAAAATACGTCCGTCCGGATGCTGAAAACCATCGGGATAACTGACACCCTCACGATTTTCGAAATGGAAAGCGCCATACCAGTTTTCCCCCTCGTCATCGGAAAGATACGCTGTCAGATTCGAACGCGGCTGAGGACCGGTCCGAGCGACATCATGACGTATCATGAGGAGGCGTCCGGACTGAAGACGACAGGTAAAAATGCGTGCGGGGGTATGCGGAATGGCGGATGGCTTCGGCTCGGTCCAGCTGTATCCCCGGTCAAAGGATTCCGTTTCGGCCAGTCCGTAGTATGTGCGGAGATACATCAGCAGGGAACCGTCCCGGCGTTCAATGATGGACGGTTCATCGAACTCGCGCTGTTCCGCAATCGCGCCCCCGCGCCGTTCCCACGTCCGCCCGTTGTCCCGCGAGGCGAAAATCCACGCTTTCCGGAACGGATCGAGCTCGCGGGTATAATCGCCGTCATACCGGTCGTATTCCCATGTCTGGCCTTCGAAACCGTAGATCCGGTGCCGGGGCCAGAGCGAAATGCCCATGATCCAGACGCCATCGGAAAGAATCTGCGGACGGTTGAGGCAGACGCCATGCCATATCCGCACGGGTTCGCTCCATTGAGGTTCGGAGGAATCGGGATTTTCACAAAGGGAATACCAGGTGCCGCTGCGACCGTCGAACGAGCCCATACGGTCGTCGAAAATCCACCACAGACGTCCGAGCGGATCGGTCCAGAACACCCCGCAGCAATGACTGCGTTTGAAGCCGTGTGGAGAGGGTTCCGAAGCAATCCGGAACTTCGGATGCGTCCAGGTCCTCCCCTCGTCATCGCTCCATGCCGACATCAGAAAAGCATTTTCGTTGTCGCCTCCGGCCGTCCATGTCACCCAAAGACGCCCGTTCATGGTGCGCTCCATGCCTCCGCTCTGGATAAAGCAATCGTTCTCGGGATAGAACGCCGGATCGTCGACCGGCCGAATCCGGGGCGGTACAAGCGTATGGGATTCGTCCGCTTGAAGATTTTTTTCAAGTTCCGTAAGCATAAAAGGACTCCTCCCTCTCACGTGGGAATAATGTGTGTACGAATCAGTTTGAGAAGGGTGCGCCGATCCTGACACCGGATCGCCTCCAGGATGAGGCTGTGATTCCGGTATCCGACCGCGGTCCATTCTTCGGACAGGAAACGGCCACGGTATTTTTTCCGGAAAACGATTGAAAGGATATTGGAGAACAGGCGGACGGTCTTATTCCGTGAAGCCTCGAAGAGAAGTTTATGAAATTCACGGTCCAGCTCCTCGAAACGCGGAATATCGGAGAGACTTTCCTTCTGCCGGTCCAGATTCGACTGAAGCGCTTCCAGCATATCGGGAGTCATCCGCTGGATAATGTAGGGAACCAGCGCCGTTTCCAGAATCAGACGAGCCTCCCGCATGTCCTCGAAACCAATTCCACCCATCCGGAGACAGAACGCCACGGTACGATCAAGCTCCCCGGCAGGAAGGGACCGGATCATTGTCCCGCGTTTCTTGACCCTCTCCAGCAGTCCGAGTTGTCCGAAGTGCTGAAGAATTTCCCGGACAGCGCCTCTGGACTCCCCAAATTTCTCCGCCAGTTCCAGCTCGCCGGGAATGAAATCGCCCGGCTCGAAATTCTCGCTCAAATATTCCTGAAAACGGGTAATCAAATTTTGTTCTTTCATAAGAAAACGCCTTCATTATATTGATTTATTCTTCTTATATGTTAACATATTATTCTTTAAAATCAAGTCCTGAAGTAAAAAAAAACTTTTTTTTCAGTAATGCTGGGTATTACGTCTGTGGGTATTTCTTCGTTCTTGTATGAAGAAAACATGTTTCGGGAAAAGTTTCTCTTCCCCGCCCCAAAACTTCTCCTGACCCACTTCCGGAAAGAAATCGGAAGATGCCCTATTTTTCCTCTTCGGGGGGAGCTTCTTTCAGCTTTTTCAATTTTGTAAGATCGCCGAAAAGAATCATGGCGCCGCAGCGGGCGCACATCAGGGCATCCGTTTTGAGCGCATTCTCCGAAAGGGTCCAGAATTTGGACATTTTCAGCTGAAAATAGAGCAATCCGGTGGAGCGCAGACGCCCCGGAACCAGTTCCTCCCCGTTGCAGTAAGGACAATGTTTCTTCACCTCTTCCCCGGAATGTTCGGCCCGGTGGACCTCCACCACCGCATCGAGGTCCTCCCGCAGGAAACGGGTGGAGTCGCCCACCTTCCGAAAGGTGATCTTGCCGTCGCGCATCCAGCGGTAAATCGTGGGCTCCCCGATTTCGAGGTATGCCGCCGCCTCACGGATGGAATACCATTTTTCTTTCATATCAGTTCCCCGCTTTCCGAATTGAGCTGAATTTTTATCATTCACTATCATTTAATATATTTTCATTTTTTTTACTTTCAACCCCTTGCATTTTAATTTTTCCGATTTATAATCATGACAGCTCGTGACAGTAAATGATAAACAAGGAGAGGGTATCATGAACGAGAACACGACACAGCCGATCTGTCCGCACCCAACGGAAATCACCTTTGCCGGGATGGTGAAATTCTTTTACAACAGCAATCCGTTCTACCTGATCAGCGCCGTATTGATCCTATATGCACAGAACGAAGCCTTCGGCACAACAAAACTCAGCGTGCCGACCTTCGTTCCGCTGACGGTGATCGCGTTTTACACGCTTCTGCTGGCGGCGACCGCGGTCTTTCTGGTGAAGTGGGGCAAGGTATGGGACGACGCCCGTTCTCTGATCCTGATCGTGCTGGTCCTGCTGCTGGTCCTTTCGGTCAGTTCGGACAGCGAGATGCTGGACTCGCTGTATTCCGGAGCTATCCGGAGCGGCGCGGGACTCCTTTTCGCCGCGGCCCTGCTCGAAACCGTAAGAAGGCTCCTCAAAATCACCTTGAGCCGCGCCTTCGCCATCCCCTGCTGGATTTTCCTCGGACTATTCTTCTTTTATCCGCTGCTGAATGCCCAGCTCATCACGATGTTTCCCAATACACGGACTCCGGGCATGATCGGTATTCTCTGTTTCCCCATAGTGTCAGGACTCCTTCTGCTGAGTTTTCTTCCCGCGATTCTCCGGAAACAGCCGGAGGAGAACGGCACCCCGTGGAAAGAACCGCTTTTCCCATGGTCGCTGGTGTGGGTTTTCGGAGTGGCGTCCATCATCCGGACGTATCTGCTGACCATTTCCTTTCAGCCCGGACGAGGCGTCGGCGGATACGGTCAGCTCGAAACCGCGTTCAATCCCTACATGCTGGCTCCCATCCTGCTTGCCGGGCTGGTTCTGATGGCTGAATATGCAAAGGCGCGGGGAAGCGAAAACTTGAAAAAGGCGCTTCCGTTTCTCGCCGTTTTCTTCCTGTTTCTTCTGCCCTCTTCCGATCCGACGAGTCAGGCAAAGCGTGCGCTTCTCGATCTCTGCGGCGGAAATACAACCGCGATCATCTCAGGAGCGGCGCTGCTTTACTTCGTATATCTTCTGGTCAGGGATTTCCGCGACAGCGTGGCGGGAATCGCATCCGTCACGCTTTTCATTGGAGCGGAATGCCGTTCCGACGCAATTCCCCTTCCCTGGTTCACCGGCATCGCGGTCCTGCTCTTCCTGCTCTATGCAATCCGCAGAAATACGACCGTTTCCTGGAGCATCATGGTCATAGGCTGGAGCCTCTCGCTGATCATTCAATTCGTGGATGGGGACCTCTTCGAAGCGACGGACTGGACCGCCGCCCTTCTCTACTGCGGAATTTTATCTGCATTTCTTCTGCTGGGCACAATCCGTCAGGACAAGGCCGCAGAAGGCATACGCCGTTTCGCACTCGGAATGATCCTGCTTTCCGAAATATGGGTGCTCTGTTTTATGCCGCACATGAGTCAGGTGTATCTCTTTGTCGGACTCACCGTTCCGGCCGCGGCCTCCTGTCTGTGGAGAAAGAACCGCGGAACCCTGATTTTTCTGGCCGCCTATGTGTTTGTCTGGTTCGTCGGCGGCGCGTTCCGGGGCTACTGGTTCATGGCGGACCATTTCGATTCGGTCAAGTGGTTCTTCCTGGCAATGACTTTCTTCGGCGGAGCGCTGGGAATGAGTTTGCACAAGGCCTTCCGCAAACGCGGAGCGAACGGAAAAGAATCCCCGGCCGCCATCGGAGAAAACAACGGGGAACCGCTCCCTTGAGGCGTTTCCGAGCGACTTTTCAATGATCGATCAATAAATCCGGGGGTTCCTCAAACGGGGGGATGGGGAGACTCCGGATTTTTTCCGTCATGAAATTTTCCTGTGCGGCAAACCTCCCGGAAAAGGGACTTTGCGCGGAATTCAGGCTTGCAATACAGGGGAAGGATGCTATTTTAATCCTGTATGCCTCTAATCCCCTTTTTATAATATTTACGGAAAGGAATCAATTTCTATGAACGACTGGGAAAACCAGAAACTGACCGGAATCAACAAGCAGGCTCCGAGAACCGCACTGATCCCCTTCGACGACAAGACGTCCGCATTGTCGTGCGAACGGACGATCTCCCCCTACTTCAAACTTCTGAACGGCGCCTGGAAATTTGCCTATTTCACCTCGCCGAAAGAAGCCCCGGAAGACTTTTTCGAGGAGGATTTCGACTGCGGCGAGTGGGAAGACATCGTCGTTCCAAGCAACTGGCAGATGAAAGGATACGGATATCCCCATTACACCAACATCATTTATCCGATCCCGAAAAATCCGCCGTTCGTCCCGTCTGAAAACCCGACCGGATGCTATATCCGCGAATTCGAGATCAACGACGACTGGTCCGACCGCCGGATCATGCTCCGCTTCGACGGCGTCGATTCCTTCTTCTATGTATGGGTGAACGGACAGCTTGCCGGCATGAGCAAAGGAAGCCGCAACGCCGCCGAATTCGACATCACCGACATCGCCCAGCTCGGACTCAACCGCATCACGGTCCAGGTGCTCCAGTGGTCCGACGGCACCTATCTCGAAGATCAGGACATGTGGTGGCTCAGCGGAATCTTCCGCGACGTCTCCATCACCGCGGTTCCGAGCGTGGATATCTTCGACATCTTTGCCAAACCCCTTCTGGACAAAACCGGCCGCAACGGCCTCCTGGATGTAGAAGTAGAACTCCGGAACGCCGATGAAGCCGACCAGAAAAGCCGGATCGTCGAAGCGGAACTTTTCGACGCTTTCGGCAATGCGGTATTCTCCAAACCGCTGGAGACGGCCTTCGCAAAGGGCGGCAAGGGAAAACCCGTGAAAGCCTCGTTCTCCGCCACTGTCCCCCGCGTTTCCCCGTGGAGCGCCGAAACCCCGGTCCTCTACACGCTGCTTCTGGCACTGAAGGAAAAATCCGGCAAGGTGGTCGAATACAAGGCGCTGAAGATCGGGTTCCGGACCGTGGAACTCAAGAACGGCAACATGCTGGTCAACGGCGTTGCGATCATGCTGCGCGGCGTCAACCGCCACGAGTTCAACACCGACCTCGGACGCGCCCTGACCCGCGAGGCCATGGTCGAGGATCTGCTGGTCCTGAAGCGCCACAATATCAACGCGATCCGCACCTGCCACTATCCGGACGACCCGAAATTCTATGACCTCTGCGACGAATACGGATTTTATGTGCTGTGCGAAGCCGACCTCGAAACCCATGGTTTCGGCTACGACGAGGGAAAGAACCCCTCCATGTGGCCGGACTGGGAAAAACCGTTCGTCGACCGGATGCGGATGATGGTCGAAGCCTTCAAGAACCATGCGTCCATCATTATCTGGTCTCTTGGAAACGAGGCCGGATACGGCATCAACCATGTAAAGATGGCCGAATGCGCCCGCGCCCGCGACAATACGCGCCTCATCCACTACGAACGCGACACCAAAGGCGAAACGGCAGACATAATTTCCAGCATGTATGCAACCTCGGAACGCAGCCTGGAACTGGTCAAACTCTACTGCAACAAGAAGAAACCCTACATCCTGTGCGAATACGCACACGCGATGGGCAACGGTCCCGGCGGTCTCGAAGATTACTGGCAGACCTTCTTCGCACACAAGGAAATGCAGGGTGGATTCATCTGGGAATTCTGCGATCACGGCATCCGCACCATGGATGAGGAAGGCCACGAGTATTTCGCCTACGGCGGCGACTTCGGCGACGAGCCCAACGATGGCAATTTCATTGCGGACGGGCTGGTCTTCCCCGACAAGACGCCCACCCCCGGCATGATCGAAACCAAAAAGGTCTATGCGCCCGTCCGGTTTGCGGCGAAAGACCTTAAAAAAGGCATCGTCACCGTTTCCAACCACTACGATTTCCTTTCGCTGGAACATCTGAGCGTAGTCTGGAGCGTCAGCGAAAACGGCATCCCCGTCCAGACCGGGATGCTCGCCCCGCTCAAAACCAAAGCACGCACCAGCGAGGACATCACGGTTCCGTTCGTGTTTCCAGCCAATCCGAAGCCCGGAATGGAATATTTCCTGAACCTGACCTTCTCGCTCGGCATGGACACGATCTGGGCCCGCGCCGGCCATGAAATCGCGTGGGGACAGTTCGCACTGCCCGTGAAAGCGCCGGCTATGAAGATTGTCAAAGCCGGACTTCCGAAAGCGGAAATGGACGAGGATTCAAAGTCCTTCTTCATCGCCGCCGACGAGGCGCTCATTGAGTTCAGCAAATCCACAGGAATGATCACCAACTGGGTCGTCGACGGCATTCCCCTGCTGGAACGCGGTCCCAGACTCAACCTCTTCCGCGCCCCCACCGACAACGACCGCGGCGGAGCCGGTCTCTGGAAAGAATGGGAAGCGGCCCGTTTCCATCAGATGCAGCACCGCGTCGAATCCGTGGAAGCGGATACGGACAAGAGAACCGTCCGCGTTCTTACACGCGTGGCTCCTCCTGTGCTCGACTACGGGATCGAGTGTGAATACCTTTACACGTTCCTCCCGGACGGCGGTTTCACGCTGGAGCTGAAGGGAACGCCGAAAGGGGATAATATTCCCTGTTTCCCGCGTCTCGGATTCCAGCTGTTCGTTCCGGATGAAATGGATCGCGCCCAGTGGTTCGGTCTCGGTCCGGGCGAATCCTATCAGGACACGAAGGAAGCCCAGCGGGTGGGACTGTTCAAGGCCGAAGTGGAGGCCCTCTACACGAAATACGTTTTCCCGCAGGAGAACGGAAACCGCAGCGAGGTCCGGCGTGTCGCGTTCTACGACCTTCATACGACCGGATTCGCCGTGACGGGCATGAACACGCTGTTCAACTTCAGCATGCACCGCTTCACGCCCGAAGCCCTCCATAAGGCCAAACACCCGCACGAAATCGAACACTCCGAGAACATCTGTGTGAATCTGGACTGGATGCAAACGGGCATCGGTTCCGCCTCCTGCGGAGCCTCCCTGCCGGAAAAATACCAGACCCCGGCCAAGCCCTTCCGGTTCGGCATGAAGTTCCATGCCTTCCGTCCGGGCGAACTGAACGACACCAGTTTCTTCACCATGGTGTAAGCGTTCTCCGAGTCCCTGAAACAAAAAACGGGTTCCGCGCCAAATACAGTGCGGAACCCGTTTTTTTTACAATTTTTCGCGGACCGGATCAGCGGCTGCCGTATCCGAAACCGGGTTTCCCGAGAAGGGTGGAAAGGTTCACAACGCCGCCGCGGCGCTCGTAAAGGCCGGGGTGCGCCTTTTCGTATGCAAGCGATGCCTCCGGATAGAACTGCGGAGCGTTGCACTCGACGCCCCGGATCGTGCCGGCATGAGCCGCCAGAAGGACGTGCGGAATCGTCGCCAGCCTCGGGTTCGTCAGATCCTGCACCATGAGCTTCATGCCGTGCGCTTTCGCCCAGCACGCGGAAAGAACCGCGCCTGTCTGGGTCTTGCACACCTTGAGCGCAACGCCCGTCCAGCCAAGTTCATAACCAAGTTTTACGAAACGCCAGTCGTGCGCGCTTTCATCCATGAAAAGGTCCTTGCGCTCCGATACGCTGCGTACATCAATCCGGTTCGCTTCGAGATCGTAGGGGAACGGCTGTTCCACATACAGGACAAGATCGGAAATATTCCGATGCTCGCGTTTCAGGCGGTCCAGAATATCATTGACATAGACCGGCTCCTTCACCAGGCAGTTGAAGTCCGGCGAAAGCGCATCACATCCATATTCGAGCGCGATCTTTCCGACTTCAACCATCCGGGTGTAATCCCATTCAGTATCCCGCCCGGTGAGCTTGATCTTCAGACACTTCAAGCCGTCGCGCACGATCCATTTTTCGAGTGTGACCGGGTAGCCGTCCTCCGGTTCGTTCCCGGTCCGTTCGGACTCGCGCAGAAGATCCTTTCCGCCGACAAGGTGCCAAACCGGAAGCGTTTCAGGAACGTCTTTCACAAAGAAATCTTCGGGATATTTCCCGGAGAAAGTTTCATCGCCGAAGAACCACCCGAGGTCGTGTTCCATATATGCCGCATTGTATGTGGCATACGTCGGAACGCCATGCGCGATCCCGTAAGCGTCGTGCGCGGCGATGTCGAACGCCGAGGCGCAGATCAGCGCCGCCAGATGCGGCATGTCCACATGGTTTGCCGCATTGAATTCCTTCAGAAGAACAGACAGTTCCGAATCGAGGAACCGGGCGCCCGCAACCATCGGATGCAGCGGGGACACGGTCCAGTGGTCCGCCAGAAAACGACAGAAATCGCACATGATTTTTTCACGGAAGGCAAAGGAGAGATCCGAAGGCCAGGCCCAGCCGACCGAAAGGGGCGTTTCGCCGCGTCCGACTGCTCCATAGGCCTCCAGCTCCAAATGCGCGATCTGGATCGAGTCGATGGTCTCGGCTCCGAACTTGAGGGGCAGACGCATCTTAACGGGGAAAAAACGCAGAATCATTTTCCTTACCGCTCGAAATAGAATGGTTTTCCGGTGCGCGCTGACTCGTAGATGCCGCAGATGAATTCGATCGCGCGGCGTCCCTCGCGTCCGTCGAGGAACGGGCGGCGGCCATGGAGAATGGCGTCGGCAAGGTCCTCGATCTGACGGGCGTGCCCGTCACAATTGATGTTCATCGGGGCGCGTCCGCCCGCGGCGTTGGCCTTGCCCTGGGAAATGGCATCGATGATGGTCTCATCTTCCGGAAGAGGCTTTTCAAATTCCCAGCGGGTGATCTTGTCCTCCTCGAAGGCGACAGTGCCGGTACTTCCGGAGAATTCGAGCCGGCGGGGGAATCCGGGCGCGCACGAGGTGCTCACTTCGACCGTCCCGAACGAACCGTTGCGGAATTTGACCGCGGCGCAGAGGTTGTCCTCGACCTCGATGCTATGCGTCAGGGTGCCGGAAAAGGCGAAAACCTCGCCCGGCGCGCCGTTGATGTAAAGAAGCAGGTCCATCATGTGGATGGCCTGATTCATAAGCGCGCCGCCGCCGTCGAGTTTCCAGGTTCCGCGCCAAGCCGACCCGCTGTAGTAGGCGGTGTCGCGGAACCAGCGCATCTGGGCGCTGGCAAGAACCATCCGGCCGAAGCGGCCCGCCTGCATGGCTTCCTTGACCATCTGCACCGGACGTGAAAAACGTGTCTGGAAAACGGGCGAAAGGAGAACGTGGTTCTCGTCGCAAGCCCGAATGACCGCATCCACTTTTTCAAGCGTGATTTCGAGCGGCTTTTCACAAAGGATGTGTTTTCCGGCCTTCGCGGCGGGAATGGCGACCTCACCATGCATTCCGGACGGCACGGCAATGGTCACCGCCTGAATATCCTGATCGGCAAGGAATTCCTCGAACGATTCGTAGGCTTTGCATTGGAACTGATCCGCCAGTTTTCTCGCGCTTTCCTGACGGGCGTCATAGATTCCGACAAGATATGCGTTTGGAAGATCCTTGATCACGCGCGCGTGAAGGGCAGCAATCATTCCCGCTCCGATAATTCCGAATCCGACTTTTACACTCATTTTCCATTCTCCACATTTGTCCATGGAAACGAACGGACAAGTTCTGTTTTTGTCATCATTCCGACGGCGATCCTTCACTCCGCCCTGTATTTTTATTTTTCATGTTTCATCTCAAGGATGACGCCGAGAGCCCGGTCCGGATGATCGATCAGCAGGTCGCCCGCCTCGGCCACGTTTTCAAGTTTGATCCGATGGGTGGTCATGGGATCGACATGGAGTCGTTTTTCCGCAATCAGGCGAATGAGCTCCTCCGCATTGCGGCGAGTCGTGAACTGAACAAACGCCGGGGGATAATCCTTGCCATATTCCCACGCACGGTCATGATACCCCGCCCCGGTGCGGGAAGACGCCAGAATGTCCAGATTGCCGGAAGCCGCCCCGCCGTCTACCGGAACCCGGCATCCGCCTACCAGAACAACGCGGCCCATGGCATGGCCGTCCGCCGAAACCTTCATGCACTTCTTAATATCCTCGAAGGCCTTTTCGCCGTTTCCGCCGAAAGCGAAAAGAGCAAAATCCATTCCGTAGGGAGCGGCAAACTCCTTCGAGACGGCAACCGCGTCCTCTTTCATAAAATCCGTCACTTGAGCGACCCCGCACCGATGCGCAACCTCCGCACGGAAACCGATGCTCTCCCATCCCAGCGCCCTCGCTCCGGAAAGCTGATAGAGCTGGGCGGCCAGATTTCCGACGATCCCGAGCCCCAGCACCGCACCGTATTCGCCGAGCTTCGGCGAGGTTCTGCGAACCGCCTGAAGCGAGGTCGCCGCCAGGGAAAGATACGCGGCCTGTTCGAAGGTCACCTCATCCGGAATCGGCACCACAAGATTCACAGGGACTGCCGCATAGTTGGTGTGTTCGGCCGCGCCCGCGCCCATGGCGGCCACGCGCATGCCTACCTTCAGCTCCTTCACATCTCCCCTGACCTTGACAATCACGCCCGCATTCGAATAACCGAACTTGACTTCCTTCGCCTCCGGATCGGGAGTCTCCCGCCGCTTCCGCGCAAGATTCATCTCCGTTCCCGGACTGATGAGCGAAGCGGACACGCGGATCAAAACTTCATTGTCCCTCAGTTCGGGAACTTCCCCGGCGACAGTTCCCAGTTTTCCATTCGGCAGTATGACTGCTGTGATTTTTTCCATGACAGGACTTCTCCAGCTTGATTCTTGAAAATTACTATACCATGAAAACAGAGTTTGTAAATAACAAAATGAATAAAAAATTTATCAATTTGACTACTGCATGCTCTGTCTGCCACCCCTGTTTCACGCTCTTTTTTCCACAGGATCGCACGCTTTCCTTTTTGACAATTTCACCGGAGACCGCAAAAAACGTCCGACCGCAATGATTAGCCTCTTCGACGGTTTGTGCTGTAAATCATAGAGATATTACGCACGGAATTTCAGTCAGATGGGAAGTATTATAGATTCGGCAATTAAATAACTTGCATTTATGTTTTTCTGTGATATATTTACTGTTATGGAAACAACAGATGCCAGAAAATTAGTGAGTGCCGCCCTAGAAGAGCGGCGTAAGCTTGTCATCCGACTTTATCGGAGCGGCAAATACAAAACGTATCAGG
>Ga0209373_10000832_pt1 | contig 42451 bp, 29 predicted proteins | sample Higcelweek5metaG_FD_187173 | JGI IMG/M metagenome (GOLD analysis project Ga0209373, IMG submission 187173) | Freshwater pond sediment microbial communities from the University of Edinburgh, under environmental carbon perturbations - High... | ecosystem: Environmental > Aquatic > Freshwater >... | reverse complement strand
TTTTTAGTTGGCACATAACTTTGATAAGCATTGATATCTGTAGTTCCTTTAATTACTGCACCTTTTTCCAAACGCAAATTCACATTGTTTTTTAAGAAAATTGTACCGGTAACAAAAACACCAGAAGGCACGATAACTGTACCACCTCCTTGTTTTTCACAAGCCTCAATTGCGGCATTTATACAACTTGTATTAATTGCTTTTCCATTCCCTTTTGCCCCGAATTTTTGTATATCATAAGTTGTTGATGAAGGCGCAGAATATCCATAAGAGGAGATGCCAATCAATATAAGTGTTATAAAATATTTTATTCTGACTTTATGTTGCATAAGTTGTAAATTTCCATTTGATTTATAATTTAACACTAATAATATGATAACCAAAAGAACTTATTTCATTTTCGAATCTTCTTTGATTTATACTTTTTAATCCCAATTGGAATGTATCGACTATTAGGTTGAAGTTGTTTATTTTAGCTTGATTATTGAGCAAAACAATAAAAAGAGTTTGAGAGTCCTCACTCAAAGCAGTAACGTAATCTATATTAGGGTTATCAACAGTAATTAGACCTTTGCGAAGAATTAAATTTGCTTTTTGACCATCGATAGTTCCCGAAGCAAATCCCGTGACTTTGTGTGTTCCCACTTTCGGAGTCATAAATCCACGAGGGAAAACGACTCTGCTGTTCGAGCGCAACTCAGCTTCGGCAAGTAAATAATCGTAAATCCATCCTATTTGCCACCAAGCATGATGTGGAAAAAGTCCGGAACCAAAATCAAAGCGATTCCAGTAATAAGATGCAACTCCGGTATCCTCATTCACAAAAGCATCTTTACCCAAAGCTCCTAAACGAGCCATATCGCGAAAAATACTGTCCTTTGTGACAGAATATAATTTAAGGAAGTAGGCACAATGACTTGCAAGTAAAATAGGGCCTGCATTAACAGCAGATCCCATAGAGCCTCCATGCTCGAAACTAAGACCAACCTGACTCAATTGCCAGTCCTCGAATTCCTTTCCTTTTTTATATTTTATCTCCCGGCTTGGAATAGGGTGTGTATATATTGACGTTGTGTACATCTTAGCAGTTTCAATGGCTGCATTCAAATACTTTTGATTTTTTGTTATTTCATATAAGTCATACATCCCACCGGAAATCTGAATGGTAGCAAAGTCGTTTACAAATCTTGCATCTCCACAAACTCCTAAGAAAAAACCATTTTTAATCGACTTCTCAATCAACCAATCAGCCCCTTTTTCAGCAGCTGTAAGATATTTTTTATCTCCAAATAACTTATAAGCAATGACAAGTCCATAAAAAGTCGGACGATAATCGGTCAAATCCGTATAGATAGGCTTGTGTGTTGTTCTATCATAAGCAACCTCCCAACTTCCATCCGGCTTTTGCCATTTTAGTAATCGTTCAGCCCCATTTTTAAGTAATCTTTTAATCTCTTTGTTTTGAGATTCAAAGAGTAAAATATTGCCCAGATCGGCCATAGTATAATAGGTAATTGCAATAGGTTCAAAATGATTACCCCATTCTTCGGTAAATTTCTTAGATTTAGCCAAATAATACTGACCCTGAACAGCCCCTTTAAAAAAACCTTTGTCAGATTGTTGCAATATTTTAAAATTTCTTATATCTGGTACTTTTTCGTTCTTCAACAATGAATCTTGACTCAACTTTGACAACATCCAAACAGCTCCTATGTCTGAATTTTTCATTGCATCATTATCTGCACCTAAAATCCCCGACATATAAGATTGAGCAATAATTTTCTTTCCTTTATATTCTTCAAAGTTCCATAACGCTTTTTCGTCATCTAATACATAATCATATAATTTAAGAAGTCGATTACTCAATGACTGCTTATTTTCTTTCAATTCAAATGAATAAGGCAGATTGTAAACATCGTATACGGCGTGTTTGTAAACGGTATACCAGTCAGAGTTTTGGAGAGTTATTCTTACTTTGAATTCAACAACTTCTCCTTTTTTCAGGTAGGATCCGTTCTCACCTAAAACAGGATGATAAGCCATTGGTGTCAACTCAGAATCATGATTCATGTGTGACAAAGCAATATTCCAAAGTTTCACATGCGTAACTTCATCTTTTTGATAGGGGTTTCTGTCCTGACCCGGTTCAGGAATTACGCCCAGAGTCAATCCGGATTGATTACTCATAATAGATGCCATCGTAGTAATTGTACTTTCACGACATAAAACAGGATAGTTGGGTAATCCTTGTGCATAAGCGTATGACAAAGGTAACGAATGCTGAATTTGATTACCCTGATAAAATCCCGGAACAAGTGCCCACACCAAGTCTTTCTCTTTTAGCGTGCTTATAGTGGGTGTAGGTAATGAATAATAACCATCTTTGGTTGCTGATAGGGAAATATTTAGAATGATATCAGATTGATATTTTTCATCAAATTTCCATGTTACCTTATATAATCCATACAAAGTCTGTTCTTCAAATGTAGCCACATTATCTACCACTCTGCCCAAAGTCGGCGAAAAGCGATAATAGCTTCCTGCCTTGTTCATGGGGACAGCAGAAACAGCCCTCTGGAAATCTGGTTTCACGTACTTGAATGTTGACTCTGGAAAATCAAGTGTATCAGCATTTTCTACAATTGCTAATGGCTTAATAGTTGGTTTCACAGTATCATAAAGCAGGCTATATTGCCCAGAAGGGTTACCAAAAGCTTTAAATCCTTCAGGAGTTTTTCCAGCGAACGAAACTAATACCCACTTTCCATCGCGATTCTCCCACTCTATATTTATTTTTCCATTTGAAAGCATTAAACTCTTTTGTGCGAACAAAGATATTGACCCTCCTACACACATAGCAGTAACCAATACTTTAAAACACAATTGCTTTATCACTATTATTTTTTTTTTCATTATTGTTTGATGGAAAATTCTATTACAATTACTTTCAATGCTAATAATTTATTGGTTAAGGATTGTTGGGGCTTTATTGCCACCAACCTCCTATAACCAAGAAACAACACAATATTTTTAATTTAAACATTAACTAAACAACTCCAGCTTTTAATTTAAGGTGATGTTTCTAAAATGAACAACCTTCATTGTTAATCATCTCCTTTATAAATTAGGCGTACCACAATTGGGGCATTGTAACCTAATCCGATAGCTCTTGCATTTCCTTTACCTGTTCCGGCATTAATTTCCACAGTTGCACATTGGCTTATACTATTTATCGCATAAGTCATATGCAATCCGTTAAGCAAACCGAATTCACCAATATATAAATTTCCAGGAGCTGCAACTCTATTTGTACCACTTGGCGCCATATTCATGCCCCAAAGATTCATCTTGCTTTCCACCAGAACTTTATCACTTATTTTCAGTGCGGGATATGCGGCAGGTGCTCTAAGGACTTCTAGATAATTACAAACTGTTAGCGCAGCATTCGCCAAATTTTTATAATCTTGTTCTTCTGGAACTCTCCATTTGGCTGGAGCAAGTAAACTTGGCCAAACTACAGATGTAGAATTGTCGCCAATCATTCTTACGCGATAAAACATTCCTACAGTCGCGCGTAATTCATCAGGTATTGCCGTTGAAGAACTAACCATAGCTTCAGCAGGTGTAAAGTATTGAGAATTCCAACTCATTTGACCTGTTGCATCATAAACGAGATCGTCCCCATTGTTCAGTTTTCGGGTTCTTAGATTTTCAGCCATCCATACCATTTCATCTGTACCATCGGCTGTTGGGATTACTGCCACCTTATAAGTAATAGATTCATCTCCACGAATATCCGTAAATACTTTTGTTCCGTACAACTTAAATTTCCGGGCAGAAACTGCCATAAATTTATCTCCGGCCTTAACATTCCAATAAATTGAGTTGCCCTTATATCTTTTCAAACCGGAAGTTGGATTCTCTATTATATTCTGAAATTGTTGTTGCGCAATTACTGTTGATGTTCCACTAACCGTAATGTCAATCAATGGATTCGACAAATCAGCTTTTGCACTTATAATCAATTGGTAACTATTAATATCTGTCATTGGTTCCCATGAAAATTTGAGTTGGGTTGAAAGGGAATCGTGATTAAGATTTATGATTGAGTCTTTAGCCGGGGTTAACGGTTGAGCCAAAAGCATTTTTAAAGTAAATGAATTTACTTCGGCTGTCGTTGGTTGCGATGATTTTCTGGATTTTACACTCCAGAATATTTTATTAGTAGAACCAGTACTTAGACCTAATGATTTACCCAAATCATTCATTTCGGATGAACGAATCACATAAGGATTTGAACTGGTTTCGACGACAACCGGATCAGACAAATCTGAGTTTGTACTAAAGACCAGATTATAACTGGAAACAATGGTTGAATTTTCCCATGCAAATGTGACGGTTGATCGATTTTGTAAATCAACTATACTATCTTTTTGGGGAACGAGTAATTCAAGCTCAGATATGGTAAGTTTCGGAAATTCAACCTCATTCTTACACGATGATAAATTTAGTCCTATAAATAATATTGATAGGTATGATAGACATTTTTTCATTGCATTTTCTAATTATATTTTACAATACTTATTTCATAAATTTATACAATGGGTCTGGATTTGCAGAAACTCCGTTGTAATGGAAAAACAGGCTCAATGCAATTGGTTTGGGACGCACCGCTGTTGTTTGTAAAGGAGAATCAAATAATCCATAAGTCTGCTCAGCAGTAGCTGTGCCCGCAGGTGGCGTTGTCCAATTGAACATTCGAAACAAAAATACGGCTTCTAAAGTCTTAAGCCGGTCTGCCAACACCTCTATTGCAGGAACACATGCATTACCTATCAATATCTCTCTACGTTCAAGATAACTGTCGAAATAACCAAACTCAGTCATTACTATTTTTCTGCCGGCATCACCATGATCAACAGCAACCTGATATAAAGCTTCGTTCTGTCTTACCCATTCCAAAGTATATGCACCTCCGGTAGTATAAGGATGCCAGTTCAAATACTCAAAATAATCATCTGGATTCGTACTTGCAGCTATTTTCCGTATTTGGGTAGTCTGGTCTAATCCACTGGTAGGTAAACTACCGGATTGAATTTGATCGTACATACTTGTCAAATAATTCCGCGCCAAACTATCAATCATGTAAGGAGCCGGAGCTACAATTTTCCCGTTTGGATTTACTGATTTGACTCCTCGATTGGCATAATAGCAAATATCAGCCGTTATCAGTGCCTGTTCGGCTGTAGTAAAAATATATGGGGCATTCTGCTCGGCAGTAGCACCTCCGATGAATCCTTCTTTACATAGATTAATTCCATTAGGGGCATTCATTTCATTTCCGACTTCAAAGTAAGTTATATCCGGAAAAGCTCCAGCTATCATTTCATAGCTTTTTTCTATTTGTTCCATAAACTTTATGTAAAGTTCTGTACCTGGTTCAGGGACGGCTCTCCACCATGAACGCGAAGCTCCATAAGGATACATATACATCGTATTCGAAAGTATAATATTACGAACTCCGTGTTGACGTAATAATGCAGCATAATCTTTAAAATTCTGAATATTGGGTTGTCTAAAAACCTGTTCACCTGTACTATTATACTCTAATACCCATGGGATGTTCATACCTAAACGGAATGATTTCACACCTAATGCACCACAAAGATTTGCAACTAATTCTGGAGTTACACCATTATCAGATCCTGCAGTAATATTTTCACATACTTTAGGTTGCTCTTGCAGCCCAAACATATTGCTTCGGTCTGCTACTTTTACCGTATCGGTAGGTGGTATTGGGTCATCATTATTATCTTTACATGAGGTAATACTTATTACTAAAAATACAGGTAATATAATAAGTAACCATAAATATATTTTTTTCATCTTTATTCCGTATTAAATTAATTAGAATTTATTAGACTGTTATAATAAATTAAAAGTTTGGATTTTGTGACAACTGCGGACTTACATTTCTCTCTCGTTGTGGGATGGGCCATAGCTCATGCTTATTTTGTATAAATACCCTGTTCTCTACCACACGATAATCTGTTGAAGGATGAGGTGCATAGTTATTGTAATCGTAAACCGGTTCATCGTTTTCGTCAAATGTTACAGTTGGCCAAGTGGCAAATGACCCTTTGAACGGTCTTCCCATTACTGGTTGGTTAGCATATTTCCAAAATCCATCCCAACGACGAAGATCAAAGTATCTAAAACCCTCGAAAGCCAATTCAACCTTTCTTTCATGACGAACAATTACCCGAGCCTTAGCTTGATCTATTAAATCCGCTAAAGTAAAAACAGGCATTTTCACATCATCACGTCCGTTTCGGATCTTATTCAGTGCATTCACAACACTTTCGTCAAGCTCGTTTACCTCAATTTTTGCTTCGGCATAAGTTAACAGAACTTCAGCATAACGACAAAGAATAAGAGGATAATCTGCCTTTTGATTCAGGCTGCCAGAATAAGAAGGATCACTGTATTTTCTTGAAAGATATCCGGTATAAGATGTATAAGGACTGTAGGTATAACAATCCATATTTGTTACGCGTTTATTAAGTGCATAATTCCAACAGGTTGAACTATCAACATGTGACTCAAATTGAAAATCACCATATCTATCACCCGGCACAACAAATCCGAGTCGCAAACGTGGATCTCTGTTCTCGAAAGGTTTATTTCTATTAAATAGTGTGGATTGACTGATATTTTTACCATCAATACAATCGTATGAATCAATCAAATTTTGCGTTGGACACATGGCCGAATAAGCATTCATATTTCGGGATTGCATGTAAAGTGGCAATTGATGATAAATGGGCACTAAAGAGCTATATTCTGTTTTAAGAATAATTTCTTTATTAGTCGCATCTGTCAGTCCCGATGCTAAAAATAAATTTCCATATTGCGGATAAAGATCATATACGCCAGAAGATATAACTGCTTGTGCTGCTTCAATTGCCACATTCCATCTTTTATTGTACAATGCAATACGTGCTTTATAAGCATTTGCAGCTCCTTTTGTAGCCCTACCTATACTTGTTGTAACTGTATACTTATCTTTTAATAGTGCAGCAGCAGCAGAGAAATCAGATAAAATAGTGTCAAGCACAACTTCTTTTGATTCACGGACAAATTTATTAGCGTCTGATACAGTCTCAACTGGTTTTAAAACCAATGGAACATCTCCAAAATAAGAGATAAGGCGTGAATAATAAAATGCTCTTAAAAAATGGCACTCGCCTTTAAACTGATTGTATTGATCTCTCGTAAGCACTGACGATTTATCTTCAATTGTTTGTAGCATGAGGTTGCATCGTCCTATACCCTGATAAGCAAAACTCCAAATTTGATATATAGAGCTAAGATTACTATCGTGTTGTCCTTGCGCAATTTTTTTTGCATCACTTTCCTGACGAGGGAAGCCAATATCAGTCATTAAGTCAGGTCCAACGGGATAAGTATATTGAACATTGGGATATTCAACCAGAAAACGATAACAAGCTACTACTCCACCATCTATTTCGGTAGCGTTATTCCAAAATGTAGCTTGATTAGGCGAATCCATGGGATTTTTATCTAACAAATCGCAACTATTGGTCAGAAGCATTAAAGCCATGAAAACAGAATAATATATATTTTTTTTCATTTGTAAATATATTTATAATTAGAAATTAAGATTAAATCCAAAAGAAAAAGTTCTTAATAGCGGTACTGACGTTTGTGCATTAGTTGGACTCTGTTCCGGATCATAACCATCAATCATTTTAGAGAAAGTGAATAGATTATTAGCTGAAAGATATACACGCAAATTATCAATGGAAATACTATTAAGAACCTTTTTCGGAAGTGTGTAACCTATTTGAAGGTTTTTCATTCTGAGGTAGGATGCATCTTGTAACCAAAAAGTCGATGTTTTAATATTGTTTGCACTCGAAATAAACATTCTTGTATATTTTGAGTTTGTTTGACCTTCCGTCCACATACCATCTTTTTGCCACTGTTGTACGTTTGCACCATTATTAAAAGCCCATGCAAGATCGCCTTGTAAATAGCCGTCGCATTTTCCTACGCCCTGAAAAAACAATTGGATATCAAATTTCTTATATTCGGCAGAGATATTAAAACTATATGTATATCTGGGTATTGTATTACCAATTGCCACATAATCTTTTGAATTAATGATTCCATCACCGGCATCAGGTTTTCCATCAGCATCGGTATCGACTGTTTTTTGATCTACATATTTAATGTCGCCACCCTGTAAATTTCCAAATTGAGTCACTGTATAAGATTTTGCATCTGTAGTAGATGGAAATAAACCATCTGCTTGCAATCCCCAAATTGTACCATAAGAATATCCGGCACGACTGGTATATATATCGCTGTAATCATTTGTTATACCCTTCATATCCACAATCATATTTCTCACGTCAGAGAGGTTTGCCGAAACATGGTAATTAAGATTACCTATATGATTATTATAATCAACATTTAATTCCCAACCTTTATTTTCAATAACTCCGGCATTTTGAAGAGGAGAATTACCGTAACCCATATAGGATGGAATGTCCAGATTCATCAGAATACCACTTGTTTTCCTTTGATAATACTCGAACGCCACAGTTAATTTATTCTTAAAGAAGCCTAAGTCAAGTCCTACGTTACTCATTGTAGTTGTCTCCCATGAAATGTCTTTAAAAGCATAGTTAACTGCACCATAACCATCTGACACCATGCCATTAAACACCACGGGCTGAGAAAGGCTAATGTTCAACGAAGAAGGGTAATAGCTTCCCACCTCCTGATTACCAAGACGTCCCCACGAGGCACGAAGTTTTGTATTACTAATCCAAGTTATATTTTTCATAAAAGACTCTTCATTTACACGCCAACCTGCCGAAAAAGAAGGAAACATACCCCATCTATGCCCTTCGGCAAAACGCGAAGAACCATCGTAGCGAATATTAGCCTCGAACAAATATTTACTGGCATAATCATAGTTTAATCTGCCAAAAAAGGATTGTAATGCCATTTCTGAGGCATTGCCATCTGTAGATTGATTAATCACGGGAAACGAAGCTATTTCATCATAACTGAATTCGCTGCCTTCTCTACGTCCGTAAAGATATTCCCCATAATAAGTGTTTTGTTGAAAACCTCCTAAAAGGTGTATATTATGACCACGAATATTCTTGTCAAAATTTACCAGGAATTTCAAATCGTCATTAAACGCATAATTATTAGTTTGTTTAATTGCTCTTGATTGCGCATTTGCTATAGGGTTGTCGTCAACGTCATAGTATATAATTATGTTGCTAAAGACTTTATTATTTGAATAGTTTATTCTAGGCGAGTATGAAACATCAAAACGAAGCTCCTTAATTGGATTGTATGCAATTTTTAAATTTACAACCGCCTCATCATATAAATTACGGTTGTATCCTGATAACTTTTCCTGAGATAGAGCCCACGAATTTGCACCTATTTGCACATAAGCTGGATTTCCGGTTGGAGTTACCCATGGATAAATTGGGGCTGTACGTCGAACGGAACTAATGGCTCCCGCTGTTCCAGCTCCTGGTTCTGAGACAATAGTATGTCGTCCTGAAAAGTCAACTCCTGCAGATAACTTATTATTGAATTTGTAATCTGTATTGATTCTGGCAGAGTATCTTTTCATGTATGTATCAGGAAAAACGCCTTCTTGATTACTATAATTGACAGAACCTAGCGTTTTAACTTTATCATTACCACCACTTAACGATAAATTATATAACTGTTGAATGGCTTGCTGTTTGTATGTTATGGCTTGCCAATCGGTATTGGGATAATTATATGGATCCAAAGTCATTTTTGATTTATAATTTGCAATATAATCTTCACCATATATTACTCCTCCAGCCGCTCCTGTAGTGACATTTCTTGTGTCATTCGAATTTGCCTTATCATACAACTCCATATAATCAATAGACCCTAAAAAATTGGGTTGAGTTGTCACTGTCTGAAAACCGATATTGCTGTTTAAGGCAATCTTAATTTTTCCCTCTCCTGCGCGTTTTGTAGTAATTAAAATTACACCATTTGCCGCACGAGAGCCATAAACAGCAGATGAAGCTGCATCTTTTAGTATAGAGATACTTTCAATATCCGATGGACTAACTCCATCCACACTCCCAACAACTCCATCCACAAGTATTAAAGGATTATTATTGTTTAGTGTTCCTATTCCTCGGATCATAATCGTTGAGCCCTCTTTACCTGGTTGTCCTGAGGTGGACGTTACAGTAACACCTGACGCAAGACCTTGTAATGCTCCTGTCGTATTCATTACAGGACGTTTCGTTAACTCTTTTCCAGATACAGCTGCAACAGATCCCGTTAAATTTACTTTCTTTTGGGTTCCATATCCAACTACAACAACTTCATCAAGTCCTCGTGAATCTTCCGTTAAAATCACTGAAATTGACGAGCGATTATTCACTTTGACAATTTCTGCTTTATAACCGATATAAGATATTTTTAAAATAGCATCTGTAGGCGCATTTAATGAAAATCTACCATTTATATCTGTAACTGTTCCATTCGTTGCTCCTGATACAATAATTGACGCACCAATAATAGGTTCGCCGGTTTGATCTTTCACAACTCCTGTAATAACATCTGTTCTTTGAGCATATACGGCTTGAAAAACAAATAATTGGATTATCATTATAATCCATAAAAAATACTTTTTTTTCATTCGATTAAAAATAATGGTTAGTATAGATAATTATTGATACTGATTTTTTATATAACTATGAAATTCTCCTCAATTGTTTCTCTAACGATCAGAGATTTATAAAACTGATCGCTATAGGTATCTCCAAGTAACTTGATAAGAGACAATCTTGTTATGATATTTAAATCATACTTGCAATCCTTTTATGCAAACCAAATTGTCAACCAAACCGAGGCAAATAATATGTATATATTTAGAAACTATTGTTTAATAAATCGACCTAATCCTTCTTCTGTTTTTAATATGTACATTCCATTTTTTAGACTTGAGATATTTAATATATTGTCTTTAATAGTCTCATTTAATATTAATTTTCCCTGTATGTCAAACACTTGAGCTATCTTTCCATCTACAATAATTTGATTAGAAGCTATAGAAGGATAAAAGATAGGGTTCTGTGTACTTATTGTGTGTAAACCAGTGCTAACTGGGATTTCCTGTACAAGGCGGGGATAATATGCCCCAGCACCAATTACAGTACTTCCATTCATCTGCATTTGTCTAAAGTGTAGTAACTGACCAATTCCAGCACCATTAGCAACAAAAAATCTAAAGCGTATATAGGTTTGTCCCGCTATTTTCGTCGATTTTGCCAAAGAAGTTACATCTAAACTTATCCATGTACTTTTTGAATCATTTGTAAGTGTAACTGTTCCAACTGATTCTTCATTGGTTTCATCGGGTGTTGTTTTATTATTCCAGGTTAAGGTATTATCAAAAGAATAATTAATTTTATTCACTCCCAATACTACAGCTGGCGTACTATTAAGATCATCCGATGTATAATAATCTGTTATTGGAGGATTACCTGCTAAATATATTTTTAAATTAATACTGGTGGCAAGATCGTTTATAGCAGCCAATGGAAACTCAAGATACCCCCAACGGCTGAATCCGGTTGCTCTTTTAACTTGAAAATCCCAGCCAGCATAAGTTCCAAGTGTCGCAGTCGGAGCACCTTCATTTATATATCCATTGTTTGTTGGTTGAATTTCTGTTGTTGTTTGTGACCACATCGTTCCTGTGAAAATACACAGAGCAATTAAAGAAAGTAAAAGCTTTTTCATGATAATCTGAATTTAAATGTTGAATATTTTGATACTATTGTTTAATAAACCTTCCTGAGCCGACTTCTGTTTTTACAATGTAAATTCCGTTTTTCAAAGTTGAAATATCCAATGAATTGTTTTTAATTATTTCGTTTAATACTAACTTCCCATTTACATCATATATTTGAGCGTTTTCCCCTCTTACAGTAATTCGATTAAAAGCTATAGAAGGATAAAGAATTGAATTTTGTGCATTTATTTCGTGTAAGCCAGTTGCTAGTACCTGTACAAGGCGGGGATAATACGCCCCTGTACCAATTACAGTACTTCCATTCATCTGCATTTGTCTAAAGTGTAGTAACTGACCAATTCCAGCACCATTATCAACAAAAAATCTAAAACGTATATAAGTTTGTCCTGCTGTTTTCATCGATTTTGCCAAAGAAGTTACATCTAAACTTATCCATGTACTTTTTGAATCGTTTGTAAGTGTAACTGTTCCAACTGATTCTTCATTGTTTGCATCAGGTGCTGTTTTGTTATTCCAGGTTAACGTATTATCAAAAGAATAATTTATTTTATTCACTCCCAATACCACAGCTGGCGTGCTATTAAGATCATCCGATGTATAAAAATCTGTTATTGGCGGATTACCTGCTAAATATATTTTTAAATTAATACTGGTAGCTAGATTGTTTATATCAGCCAATGGAAACTCAAGATAACCCCAACGGCTAAATCCGGTTGCTCTTTTAACTTGAAAATCCCAGCCAGCATATGTTCCAAGAGTTACAGTTGGAGCACCTTCATTTACATATCCATTGTTTGTTGGTTGAATTTCTGTTGTTTGTGACCACAATATTCCGGTAAAACTGCACAGGGCAATTAAAGAAAGTAATAGTTTTTTCATAACAATTTTAATTTAAATAGTTTACTAGTGATTTGTAAAAAATATCTGTAATTTGTATTTTACAATAGAATTAAAAACATAAAAAATACACAAGTAGAACACATCGACATCAAACAAAAGGGTTGTTGTTATAATGCTCTGGAATCATTAGTCTTGCTTCTTCATCAGGACCTATAGGTGGAGTAGATTCTAATGCTAATGATATTTCATTATCAAGCCTAACAACCTCAATTGAAGGTGTTCTATAACTACGCTTTTCTTTATTTTGCATTTCCATTTTTCTTTTAATAATTAGATGATTTGACAACTTGTCAATTAACCAGAATCTTACGAGTCGTAGTTTTACCATTAGCTGATATATTTACTAGATAAACTCCGGAAAAAAATGAACTATTCAACACGTTTTCTGTATTAGTCAATAATTTATTTTCCAACATCTGACCAAGAATATCACGAACAGATACATTCACTTTTCCAACAATTTCAGATGGGATATTTATTGTAATTTGATTGTTCACATTTTTTAAAACGGGTATGTAATTGTTGTTATCAATATCATTATTTACATCTGTTGTAACTGATTTTACTCTAAAAATAATAGCAAACCGATTTATGGTATTTACAGCGTCAGAATTAAATTGATAAGCCGTCCCATTAGTTAAATCATATTCGGTATTTATCTGTTTATCCTTGAGAATAATGCGCATATCTGTGTTAAAATTACTAAGCTCGTTTACTTTAATTGAAAAGAGATTGGTTGCTCCGGAAGTGAAACCTAAAGGTATTTCCTGATTCAATTCAAGATTGCTCAAACCATTTATTGCCAACTTTTCACCACCAACAACCGTAAAGATTTCGGGCACAGAAACAGAATTATTAGACATTTTCTGCGAATCATAATCATCATATCCAGTTCTTGCTTCAGGATTTATGTATAAAATGGTTTCGTCAGTATTTAATCCATTTGACACCTGTAACCTGACGATTAGATTCTCAATATTGGACTGGTGTGGAGCACGAAATACGTTATTTACATCATCAATATGTGAGCGAAAACTATTATGTAGTGTCAAAGTTCCCGAAGCAAATCCATTTCGTACTCGTAACCAAAATGCCTGCATAGGAGCTATTACCCCAGTAATTTCTTTTCCGCTCCCCGATGATATGGCAATATTCCCCTTGAAATTATAAGTATCAAATACATAGGCTGTATTAGCAATATTTTTGGAACGCAACCAGTAAGTGGTTTCAACATGAGAGCTATCTCCTGCTGCCATTGATTTAAGACTCACATACGATGGATAAGGATTACCTACAAGATTAAAGCCTTCATTGGTTTTACCTGTTGTCCGACTTAAATTAATGCTTAAATCACCATCGTTCAACGTGCCAACGTATGACAAAGTAGCAGACGTGTTAGGTTGAGCAATATAACCTTTTCCAACAGCCATTAAAGTCCCTTGTGCATTCGGCTTCCAGTATGCAGTAGCACCTGACACGCTAAAATCAGAATTGTCTCCCGACTCCTGATAACAATAATAAGTAGAACCAGTTGGAACAGTAGCAGTAGAAATCGGTGATGACAAATACCAGTTACGCGCTGATGCTAGATACTGATTTACTGAGGCTGATGCTATAGTAGCAGTACCATTATTTACGAAAGTTCCAGTACCGCTAGCATCACTATTGATGTTTAACGTAGAAGCAGTAAGGGAGAGACCATTGTTTAATGTTAACTTTCCGCCAGAGTTTATGTTTAACGTAGACACAACTGTATTTTGATTAATGGCAACTTCATGTCCACTTAAAATTGTAACAGAAGATGTTGAGCTGGGAATACTAATAGCGTTCACCCAGGTTGCATTATCAGTTGACGATTGCCATGTATTTGTTGAACTAAAATTTCCGGTTGCCGACGATTGGTAAAAAAGCCCTGTGGTAAATGCAGAGGAAGCAAGGGATTCATTTGAATCGGCATAGGTTATTCCATCTCCTATAGCTTGCACTTTATAAGTATATGCTGTATTTGATTGAAGTTCGGAAATTAGAATACTGCTTGTAGTTTGTCCATTAGCGGTAAAGGTTGCCACAAGCGAAGATCCGCTATAAACTCTAATTGAGTAACCTGATGCATTACTTACCGGAGTCCAATTGGCAATAGCTGAAGTCTGTTGAATATTAGTTGCTGTACTTACTGTCGGTGTTGTGAGCAAAGTTCCTGTTTGAGAAATACGTGGATAATATGCACCTGCGCCTATAATAGTACTTCCATTCATCACCATTTGCCTAAAGTGCAACAATTGACCAATTCCGGCTCCATTTGCAACAAAAAAACGAAAACGAATATAAGTTTGACCTGCTGCTTTCATTGATTTCGCCAATGAAGTAATATCAATATTTATCCATGTGCTTTTTGACGCATTTGTAAGTGTAACTGTCCCGACTGACATCTCATTGTTTGCATCTGGAATAGTTCTATTATTCCAAGTAAGTGTATTATCAAATGAATAATTAATTTTATTCACTCCCAATACTACGGTGGGTGTACTATTAAGATCATCTGTTGTCGGAAAATCCGTTATCGGCGGATTGCCGGACAAATAAATCTTCAAATTAATGCTGCTAGCATGATCATTTATAGTAGCTAGCGGAAACTCTAAATATCCCCAACGGCTGTATCCTGTTGATCTTTTAACCTGAAAATCATAATTTGCTTGATAAGTCCCGAGTGTAGTTGTAGCAGCACCTTCATTAATATAACCATTGTACGATGGTTGAATGTCTAGTATCGTCTGAGACCATATGCTTGTAAAACTGCACGTTACAGCTAATAAGAGCAATAACTTTCTCATAATAATCTTAAATTTAAATAGTTTAATACTAATTTCAGTTTCATAATCAACATATTAGCTTCTTGAAATTTATTTTCTTCTAAAACTTAAATTATTCAATAATTATCCCAAACAAAGCTGCCGGAGTTAGTTTTGAGGGATGTTGTAGTTGTATTTTTAATTCTTTTGTAATTATTGATTGTGAAAAAAAGATATTGTTAATAGTTTGATGATTATCAGTCTTTAAATAAACTACATCATCTTTGTCGTCTAAAATTTTATATTCTTTTATACTAAATGGAATAGCTGAATCGTAATGTCCCATTTGTACGTTTTCCATAGCATGGTCAGCATCGGTATCAAAAAACAAGCGTATTTTATTAATCTTTTGTATTTCGTTCCACATAAGTGTTAAGGTTGGACTCTCGTCATCCAAACTAGCAACCCATGCATTTGTTCCAATAATTGGACGAAAAAACTCATTTCTCAAATTTGAAGATTCAAATCCTTTTAATGCTGGAGAAAACTTTAATGCAAAGTTTTTCCCTTTAGGTCGGCGCATCGGACACCAAAGTTCAAATGTTTCTACACCAATATTCTTTGGAGGTCGTTGAGTTCCATAATTAGATACCGCTGGGTTTTGATAGTTAAAAACCGACTTAATTCCTGTTACTAACTGATCACTTTCTGCTAATTTCACCACATTGTTTTTTAGAAAACAGATAAAGTAGTAACCTTTTTCAACATTAATTTCATCAAATTCAATTTTTAAATCTTGTTCTCCTTCAACAAGTGAATATGATTTTACAAATAATATTGCGTCTGGAGTAAAATTAAAAGGTTTATAACTGGCTCTTATTTGTATAGTTAAGTTAGTGACTTCCGAACTTTTTACCTTCAATCTCATTTTAGGGATATTGCCTTTAATTGGTAACAGCATTGCTGCTGAATGATCCAATCTGAAATAATCGCCGTTTTCTTTAAATTCCGATACACTTAACTCACTTGAAACTTGAATCTTTGCAGTTGAAACTTTTCCACCAAAATCATTAAGTTTCAATTGAGGTATATATTGACCTGTTGTAACTAAAGTTCGTTGGATTCTTTTTATTTCTTCAAGATCAATAAACTCAGCAGGTCTTTTCTTTGCTTTTTTGCAAAGTGCAGCGGCTACACCTATTGCTTGTCCACCATGTGCAGAAGTGCCCATAACACGCGATGAGCCGAAAGCGACATGTGATGCACTTATCAATCGACCACCAATAAATAGGTTTTCAATATCATAACTCACAAAGCAACGATAGGGAATTGGGTATATTCCTTTCGAATGCCATTGATTACATCCGCTTTTATCGCTATAAACACCATCCGCTGGATGAAGATCTATTGACCAACCTCCATAAGCCACCGAGTCGTAATGATTGCGCTGCTCAATCACATCTTGTTGTGTGAGCATATAATGTCCTTTAAATCGCCTGCTTTCACGCTTACCTGGAATCACACCCACCCATTCTAAAGTATAATTTGCTGAGTCAGGATATTTTCCGGAATTTTTAATGTAATCCCAAATTCCATAAACAACTTTCCATAATTCATATTTAATAGCTTCGGTATCATGAATAGTATCAATGCGCCCACCATACTCTAACCACCAATATTTGCAACCGTGCTGATTTACATTAAAGTATTCTGGTTTCATAACCTTCGAAATGGACGATTCAATATTTTTTAATGCAAAATCGGGAGCTACATATTTCACAGCTTTTCCTGTATCCTTCATATAAAAGAAAATACTGTGTCCGAGTAATTCTCCGTATTCATTCTTATCAGGGGCAAAAAGTTCCAAATTTTCTTCTTTATCCTCAGCGCCAATGCGAAACGAAGCTCCCGACAGATAGGATACTATGCCATCTCCCGAACAATCGGCAAATATATCAGCTTCAAAAATGTATTCTGTTTGGTTTTGTGGATTAAACGCAGTAACGCTCGAAATCACCCTCTCTGATGATTTTTTTACATCAAAAACAACAGTATTTAGAAATAATTCGATATTCTTTTCTGCCAAAACTTTATCGACCAACACCATATCAAATAATACCGGATTACCTTCTTTATTGCGAAAAGTATTTTCTACCAATATCTCATCAATCACACCGCCTTCACGACTCCAACGGTTATTGTTACCCATATGTGATGTTGCACCTAATACCCACAATCTAACTTCACTGGAAGCATTACCTCCCAACACGGGGCGATCTTGTATTAACGCCACTTTAATTCCCTGACGGGCTGCGGTTATAGCACAACAAACACCGGTCATACCTCCACCCACAACTACCAAATCAAACTTTTTTTCGATTTTTGTAACTTCTCTCTTTGATGTATATTCCTGAATTATCATAATCACTGTTTAATTGTAAATCGAATCATTTTCTGGTTTTAATAAAAATCCAAACACCCAAAGCAATAAGTAACGAGGATAGAGTTAATACAACTTCCTGTTGAAAGCCGGAAGCTAATAAACCTAATAAAAATATTGCAATTCCTGTTAAACTAATACCTAAGCCAATTACCTTATAACTTTGCTTATTATCAGACATACTGGTGTCGCTTTCTATATCAGCGGCAAGTTCTGCTGTTACTTCATTCTCACGCTGCTGATGCCAGATTACATATTCATCGTATTTTGAATCACGCTTATTCTTGACAATATAATAAATTTCAAAAAAAGTCATGATAATGATAGGCACTAAGCCTCCAACAAGCATTTCAGCAGCTCTGTCTAAACTAAAGCCAAATAATAAAGGTGTGATGAATTTGAAAATAGCATTAATAGCCAAACTAATTAAAGTGGCTGACAAAACACTTCCTGCATTCTGACGTTTTGAGAAGAGAGTCCAGATAATAGGTAAGTAAAGCGGAACACCTGTAAGAGCTGCCACACTGATAACTACATTCACAATACCGCCCATAAGCGGAATAAGCAAAGCTACAATTATGGCTAAAATTCCAAATCCAATAGTTGAGATACGTGCTACCTGCATTAGCTGTTTATTGCTGCTATTGGGACGTATCAATTTGAAAATATCGTTTGTAAATACTCCGGCGGCTATATTTAAAGAACCATTAAGCGAACTGGCTGTAGCAAAAATCATCCCGCCCAACATCAAACCTAATAGTCCTTGCGGTAAAGCCATTTTACACATCATTAAATAAGCACCTTCGTTAGCCAAACCCGCTAATTCGGGATTAATGGTACGGTAAATCATAGGAGGAAGCATCCAAAGTATGGGTGCTATTAAATATAATGATCCAAAAAGCAATCCAACTTTTCGAGCATCTTTTTTGCTGCGAACGCTGGTATACCGTTGTATATATGACCAGTTTCCACCCAAAAAAAACATATTGTAAATGGCAAATGCAACAATAAATAAGGGTGTAAATTCTCCATTAAAAATATCAAAAAAACCTGCGGGGGTTTTATCGAGGAACGCTTGAACACCACCAGTCTTTTCAAATGAAAGTGGTACAACAATAAGTACTGCAGCGGTGAGTATTACAAATTGTAAAACATCTGTTACAACAACAGCTCTGAGTCCGCCCACAGTTACATATAATATGCATATACCACCTAACAATAAAATGCTCGACTGCAAAGGGAAACCGGTAGTTACTTCCACAATTTTAGCAACTGGGTACAAAAAGGCACCTGTGGTGAAAAGTGAAATAAAAAGGAAAATATAAGTATAGACTTTTTGAACTTTTAGTCCGAGACGGTTGGTTATATATTCTGCGGCGGTAAGTACATTAGTGTTTTTCCATCTGGGAGCCAGAAAAATTCCGACTAAAAATCCGGCAACACACATTGTAAGCTGAATAGTTATTGCTACCCAGCCATAACTATAAGCTATGGAACCCCAAACCACAAAAGTACCTGCGGAGAAGAAACCCATGAATAACGATAATCCACTTATCCACCATGGAACATCACCTCCGGCAGCAAAAAAACTTTTCATACTCGAACCGGTTTTCGAGAACGACATGCCGGCTACCAATATTCCTGTTGTAAAAAGAAAGATAGTAATATAATCTAAAATTGTCATATTAGGTGATTTGTTTCAAAGTGATTACAATGCAAATGTATATAATTGCCTATTAATACAAGTTCATTTATTTTTAATAATCTTATTGTAAACGATTACATCTATTAATTATTTACCGTAAACGATTACATCTCTATCATGACCAAATTTTAGTACGCAAAAAATAAAGTGTCAAATATTTTCTCTATTTTTGTTTAAAATCTAGTTGCCATGAAAAAGTATTCAACTATTAAAGATATTGCAAACGCTTTAAATATTTCGACCGCAACAGTTTCGCGAGCTTTAGCAGATCGTTGTGATGTGAATCAGGAAACCAAAAATAAAGTTCTTGAAGAAGCAAAACGACAGAATTACAGACCTAATCCAATTGCGTTGAGATTACAAAATAAGCGTTCAAAAACTATAGGACTTGTGGTGCCGGAATTTAAAAGTTCATTTTTCCCGATGGTTATTGCCGGGATTCAGAAAGTAATGGATGAATCCGGCTTCCAATTGCTTATTACTCAATCACAGGAATCTATGGAAGTTGAAAGAAGAAATTTAAAACTTTTGGAGAACAACATGGTTGAAGGTATTTTGATTTCAATAACACGTGAAGGAGAAAACTTTGATTTGTATCAGGAACTAATTGATAGTGGAATTCCTCTAGTATTCTTTAACCGGGTTAGTACTAAAGTAGTTGCATCAAAAGTAGTAATAGACGATTATAGACGAGCCTTTTTTGCCACAGAACATCTTATATACAGTGGTTTTAAAAAAATTTACCATTTTTCTGGGCCAAAAAATCTTATTGTGTCCAGTGAGAGGAAAAGAGGATTTGTTGACGCAATGAAAAAACATCATTTTGAAATTACTGATAATTCCATAATGACTGCTGGAGTTTTTATGGATAAAGGTTTTTCTGCTATGCAGTCATTAATTGATAAAAACGATATTCCGGAAGCTGTTTTCTGTTTTAATGACCCAACTGCTTTAGGTGCTTTGAAGGCAATAAAGGAAGCCGGACTAAAATGTCCAGAGGATGTTGCATTAGTAGGTTTTTCAGAAACAGAAATAGCCCAGTTAGTTGACCCTCCTCTCACAAGCGTTGAACAGCCTACTTTTGAAATGGGTGAAACAGCCGCTCGTCTACTATTAAAGCAAATAACTCAAACTCCACCACCGGAAGTAGAAACTATATGTTTACTTGCAAAACTCAACATTCGAAAATCGTCAATTAATACTCACAAAGGTTGATTGCTGACACCATCTATAAAAACTATAAATTTCGATCTAAAGATAGATTTTTTGTGATAAGCACCGTAAATCACTTTTATTGACAGAAAAGAAAAGTTTGTATATGCAAACCACTACGAAATTCATAATGGTTTGCAAATACATTTATTACTGGGAAATATTTTGGCTGCAATAATATTCGAAAATCAACGCTAATCGCAGCCAATTTATGTTTCTTTAGATATTGTCAAGTATTTTGTAACCTTATTGTGACAACTATAATCTGGTTTGAGAAAAATAAACATAATCTAATTTCACTAGTCGATATTTCTATGTTATAGTCACCATTGTCCTCAAAGTCCATTTTAATCAATAAAACAAACCCTCCTTAATTTCAAATTATTGGCAGTATTCTTGGGTCACTACCGATAATTTGAATTGTTTTTGGACATTGGCATGAAAGGAACATAACAAATCTGGCGATATTTTATATTTATTATACCCGAAATGATATAATCGACAAGATTATGTTCAAATTTATACCCTATAAGGTATAAATATGACATAAATCAATAAATTATACCCGAAATGGTATAATTTCAAAATAAACTATTATATTTGCACCCGATAGGGTATAAATACAATAATTATTTATCTAACTCCTAAAGATATATGACATTAAACGAATTTGTAAAATCAAAAAGAAACAATGCGAAACTAACACAACCGGAGTTGGCAGAAAAGGCAGGTGTTGGTCTAAGGTTTCTACGTGATTTGGAACAAGGCAAACCAACCCTACGGTTGGACAAAGTAAATCAGGTATTGCAGTTGTTTGGTCATCAACTGGGTCCGATAAAAATAAATCCAAACGATTAAACACCAAAATAAAAGGAATATGAGAAAGGCTGAAATAAAATTCAACGAACATACAGCAGGTTTTCTTTCGCAAGATGAGAGTGGCTTTCATTTTAGCTATGAGAAAAACTATCTCAGTAGTGAAAAGCCTATTCCGATTAGTCTGACGCTACCTTTACAGGAAAAGGCATTTGATAGTCCTGTTCTGTTCTCTTTTTTTGATGGATTAATACCCGAAGGTTGGCTCTTAGATATTGCTGAATCAAACTGGAAACTCAATCCCCGAGATAGAATGGGATTATTATTGGCTTGTTGTAAAGATTGTATCGGAGCGGTTAGTGTATTTCCTATTGAGAATAACGAATCATAAATTATAATTTTACCATGCGTTGTTTATATTGCTATCAAGCATTGTCCGAAAAAGAAGTTGATTTTCATGCTTCATGCAGCAAGAAAATTTTTGGTTCTGCTACACCTCCGGAATTACCTTATGATGAAAGTCAAATGAAAAATTTGGCACTCCAGATCATACAAAGTCAAATGACAGTTACCGGAGTACAACCCAAACTATCACTAAACCTGACAGATGGGGAGAATAAAAAGGAGCCCAAACGATTTACCATTGTTGGACTTTGGGGTAACTATATATTGAAACCACCGGCAGAGAAATATCCACAAATGCCTGAGGTAGAAGATTTGACTATGCATTTGGCTGAAATAGCAAAAATAAATGCAGTTCCTCATTCTCTTATTCGCCTAAAATCAGGTCAATTAGCCTATATCACAAAACGAATCGACCGGGTTGATAAGCAGAAATTACACATGGAAGACATGTGCCAACTTACCGAAAAGCAAACTGAACATAAATACCTTGCTTCATACGAACAAGTAGCAAAAGCTATCTTAAAATACTCAACGAATCCGGGATTAGATCTCGTCAATTTTGCAGAGTTGATATTGTTCTCATTTCTTACCGGTAATGCTGATATGCACCTCAAAAACTTTTCGTTGATTTATGATGCGACAAACGGACCTGTCTTGTCACCTGCTTATGATATGTTATCTACTGTGTTGGTAAACCCCAAAGATGATGAAGATTTAGCGCTAAATCTGAATGGGAGAAAGAAAAAAATAAATCGTAAAGATTTTGAGTCTGCATTTAGCACCATGAAATTAGATGCCAAACAACAAGCAAATATTTTTGCTAAAATGGAAAAAGTCAGAAATAAATGGATTGATTTTATTCAAATAAGCTTTTTAAGCCTCGATTTCAAAGAAAAATACATCCAACTCATAAACGAAAGATTTGATAGATTGAAGTAAGAGAAAGTGGCCATATTTCGCCTATAAGCTTATTACAGGCAGTTCCGCTGAATATTTTACAATCAAATTATTGGCAGCAAATATCGATTACTGCCATTTTATAGATTATTTGCGAAAAGTACCGCTAATCGGTATTTATCACAAATAATCACTTCGTTGGGCAAACTAGAATATTTATTTTGAAGATATTAAAAATAAAGTCCTTTTTTTATATCCAGATTAAATTATTATCGTATTTTTGTGTGCGATATACCCCTTTAAAGGTAGTTTATCGCACACGATATTGCAATTCAAATAAATATGAGTGAATCAATAATAAATACGGCTGATTATATTCGTAACCTAAGAACAAATGGTAAATATGCATTTACGATTGATGACTTGGTAAGAGATATTCCCAAGCCGTTGAAAAATATTAGAAAAAACCTTGATAATCTTCGAGAAAAGGGTGATATTATAAATGTCAGAAGGGGGTTTTTTGCAATTATACCTGATGAGTATAAAAATATGGGAGTTATTCCTGTTGAATTTTACATAGATGTGCTAATGAAGTATTTGTGTAAAAACTATTATGTTGGTTTATATAGTGCTGCGATGTTTCATGGTGCTGCTCACCAACAGCCACAGGAATTTTATATTATTTCAGAAAAACCAAGACCAAAAACAACTGCTAATGAAAACTATTTGATAAACTTCATTGAAAAAAGTAATTTCCCATTGTTTGGGATTGAAAAGAAAAAAACGGATACCGGTTACTTTAATATTTCGAGCAAAGAACTTACTTTTCTTGACCTGATATATTTTGAACAAACAATGGGTGGTTTCAACCGTATTGTTTCAATTCTTGAAGAATTAGCTGAAAGTATCAATCTAACAAAAATGAAAGAGGCTTTGAAAAATGATTTTCCATTAAGCGTATTTCAACGGGCAGGTTATATTGCTGAAAATGTATTAGACAATACTAAACTGGCAACTGTTTTTGAAAACAAATTGGCAAAATCAAATCCAAGAACCAAACTGTTGAGAACGTCGGGCGAGAAAAATGGCGATAAAAATGTGAAATGGAATCTAATAATTAATACAGAAATAGAAAGCGATTTATGATCCCAAGGTCACATATTATTGAATGGCAGAAAAATGCACCATGGAAAACAAATGCACAGGTAGAACAGGATTTAGTTATTGAAAGGGCGTTGGTTGAATTGTTTTCCGATGACTTTATTCGAGAGAATCTTGCTTTCAGAGGTGGTACAGCGTTGCACAAAATGTTTTTTAAACCCCAGGCACGGTATTCCGAAGACATTGATTTGGTGCAAATAAAACCGGGGAATATTCATCCCATTTTACAACAGATCCGTAAAAAACTTGATTTCCTGGGTCAGAAAAGATCAGTGAAGGCAAATGAAAAAATGAACACGGTAGTGTATAGATTCGACACCGAGATTCAACCGGTTATCAATTCCAGACTAAAAGTTGAGATAAACTGTAGAGAACATTTTAATGTTTTTGGACTGAATAAAGTAGCAATGAAAGTGGATAATTCATGGTTTTCAGGCAAAACAGAGATTAATACCTACTCATTGGAAGAATTACTTGGTACAAAAATGCGAGCTCTGTACCAACGAAAAAAAGGACGTGATTTATTCGACTTGTATTATGCGCTGACTAATTCAGATGTCGATACACAGCAAGTACTTGATGCATACAAAGCGTATATGAATTTTAGCGACAATAAGCACAAAACTTCAAAAGAGTACTTGCTTAATCTGGACGATAAAATGAACGACAATGTTTTTATTGGTGATATGACAGCACTTCTAAGACCAAACATTCAATATGATATAAATGCAGCTTACGCTTTAGTTAAAACTGAATTGATTGATAAAATTTGAGGTGAAAAACGGGTAAAAATAAACATCATAATTTGATCCCTTAAATAACAAATTCCATTATAAAATTCTGTATCATTATAAATTTGTGTAACCGTCTTTGGTGGGTTGATGAATTTGATGGAGTGGAAGTGATGGTAAAAAATAATTTATAATATCATGAAAATACTTCATACTTCCGATTGGCATTTAGGACATCGATTGCTTGAACAGTCACAACAGGACGAACAGTCACTGTTTCTTGACTGGTTGCTAGAATATATTAGTAAAAATGATATTGATATTTTGTTGGTTTCTGGCGATATATTCGATGTGGGTGTACCTTCTGCACAAGCGCAAAAACTATATTATGATTTTTTGGTACGACTGCACAATACTTCTTGTAAGGAAGTGATAATTACTGGAGGTAACCACGATGCACCAAGTACATTGAATGCGCCAAAAGAATTACTGAATGCATTCTCTATACGGGTAGTTGGCAAAGCTACAGATAATTTGGAAGAGGAAATTTTCAAACTTTCAGCAAATGGTGATGACATTATTGTAGCAGCTATTCCATATTTGCGCGATCAGGATATTCGTCGTGCCATTGCTTGCGAATCGGCAGAAGAAATAAATAATAGATATAAAACTGCACTCATCAATCATTTCTCAGAAGTCGCCACTTATTGTGAGGCAATGAAAACTTCTAATATACCTGTAATAGCCATGGGACACTTATTTGCAATTGGTGGCAAAACATCAGAAAGCGAACAAAGTATTTATGTTGGCAATTTAGGTGATATTGGTGCTACGGATTTTCCGGCAGTTTTTGATTATGTGGCTCTCGGTCATTTACATCGAGCGCAAATGGTTGGTGGCAAAAGTCAAATTCGTTATTCCGGATCTCCCTATATGTTGAGCTTTAGTGAAGTGGGACAAGATAAGAAAGTAGTAGAAATAGAAACAGGTGAATCGCTAAAGATAAAGGAAATAACGGTTCCAATATTTCGGGGAATTTTACAGATAGAAGGGTCGGTTGAAAGTTGTATTGCAAAACTCAAAATTCTCAATAATGAAAATCATGCATTGACTCCTTGGGTAGAAGTTATATTGAGTAATGAGAAGGAAGCAACAACCGGATTTAAAGAAATAAACAACTTTGCAATAAATATTCAGCCTGAAGTGCTGAAAATTACGGTGAAAGATGAGCGTAAATATGACAACCTCAAAAGCCTGGTAGATAATGCTCAACATATAAAAACATTTACACCATTAGATGTTTTTAAGTTGAAGTGCGAAGAAATGAATGTTGATTTAAATGAAAGTCCAGAGATGTTGGATGCTTTTAACGAGATATTGCAATTGGTAACAGAAAATGATTAATCCATTATGAAAGTATTAAAAATTGAATTGCAAAATATCAACTCGCTAAAGTGCGAGATACCTATAGTAATTGATTTTGAACTTCACCGTTTTGAAGATGTAGGTTTGTATGCCATTACGGGACCAACAGGAGCCGGAAAAACCACTTTGCTAGATGCTATTACTATTGCACTTTACCGCCGAGTTCCGCGATTTGAAAAGGCGAGCAGTAAAGGAGGGTTAGAAGATGTAGTCAGCTATGGAGCTCCTACAGCCATGGCAAGAGTGACCTTCGATGCACAAAACCAACGGTATGAGGCACAATGGGATATTCGATTGGCCAGTAATAACGGAAAGTTGTTAGGTAAGCCGGTAGAAACAGTAAGACTAAAAAATTTGAGTACCGGATTAATTATTGCTGAAACAAAAACAACTTGTGATGAGAAAATTGCTGAAATTACACAATTAAATTATGATCAGTTCCTGCGCTCAGTCATGCTGGCGCAAGGTGAGTTTGCAGCTTTTCTATCTGCCAAAAATTCTGAAAAAGGATTGTTGCTGCAACAAATTGCAGGAGACGAAATTTACCGAAAGATTGGTGAAACTTTGAAAAACCGAATTTTTGATGAGAAAAAAATATTGGAACAAATTAAAAGCAAAATAAATACCGATGATTTACTGAGCGAGGAATTTGCCAAACAATTGGAAATTGAAAAAGAACAATTGAATGAAAATCTGAAAATATTAAATTTCGATCTAAAAAAGATTGAAGACCTGCTGAAATGGTACGACCAAATAAATAAACTGAAACAGCAAAAGCAAAAAACAGAAACCGACAAACAACAATTGGAGCTTGAGGTGGAGCAAAACACACTCATTTTTCAACAATTAGAAAAACACGAAGCTGCTGAGCCGATAAAAGAAACATTGACAGAAATTATTCGACTTGAACAAGAAATTGAAAAGAAAACCAAGCGAATCGATGTTATTTGTTTGGAACTGGAGGGGCTTGAACAAAAACTAACCAAAGTAATAGATATTGAAACAAGTTATAAAGCTAAATTGGTTGAATGTGACCAGATAGCCAAAGACTGGCAACCAAAACTGGAAAAGGTAATTGAGCTGGATACAACAATCAATTCTCATAAAACAAGTATATCCGAGAAGGAGAAAGCAAAAAACGAAATTTTTGAAGCCAATAAGATTTTAATTGAATCTGTCGAAAAAAAAGCGGATGAATTGAAATTTCATGAAACTATTCTTGGGCAACTTCGTATCTACTTTGAACAAAACAAAACTATTCCGACTATTGCAAAACAGATGAGCAACTGGAATACTCAGCTTACTCAGCGCAAAAGTAATTGCGAAAGAATGACAACACTGAACAAAGGAATTGTGAAAGCTAAAGCTGATTTCTCTGTAAATAAAAAAGCATTTGAGGAAATTGACAAAAGCAATAAAGCCGTAAAAGAAAGATTGGATTTGCTAACTTCTGAAATAAAACTGGTGCAGGAATTATTAGATAAAAGTGATATTGAAAATTTAGTAATTCAAAACAACTCTCTCAACACTAAAAAGGAACAGTTGCGGGAATTGATTCAACTTTCGGAAAGCTATACTGAATTTGTAGCTATTCAAAAGGATTTTACTGAACAAAAGACTATTTTAATACAAAAGCAGAAAGAAATTTCAAAGAAAATACACAAGTTTGATGATGAGATTATTGTCTCTAAACAGTTGGCAGAAGATGCCGAGGAACTCTATGAGAAAGATCGATACATTGTTAGTCTGGAAGCTGAACGAAAGAAACTGATACAAGGTGCACCTTGTGCTTTGTGCGGTTCTACCGAGCATCCGTTGGTAGAAAAATATGCGGAAATTGAAATTTCCGATAGTAAAAAGAAACTGGATGAACGAAAAGCTAAATTCGAAAAAATAAATGCCGACAGGAAAACCGTTGAACTGGAGCAAACAAAAGACAATGCCGACTTGAATAACCTGTTGCTACAGATTGACAAAAACGATAAGGACTGCGATGCGGTTAAACTGAAATTCATAGGCTATAAATCGGAATATAAAATTGAGGATAAAGCTGCCATTGAAGCTTCGCTGAAGGCGACTGAAAAGGAACAAACTGCTCTTTCGCAAAAAATTTCTGTTTCACAGGAACAGCAGAAAATCAAAGATAAAAAGCAGACCGAATTAAAAATTGTTGATGGGGAAATTAATGCATTCGAACTTCGCTTGACACAACTCACTACAGCTAATTTGGGTATTGAGAAATCTATTTTGGATGATGAAAAAGAAAGTGACTTGTTGAAAGTGACAAACGCAGATATTGAAAGAGAATTGGCAGTGCAGCTTGCCGATTGCGACTTGTCTTTGCCCGAAATTGAATATACTGTTCAGTTTATTCAACAGCTTGAAAGTAACGTTAAAGCCTACAATGATAACGCGAAAATGCAAACTGAGACAGCAAACACTTCTCAAAAGTGCAACATTGAGATAACTAATTTCAATGTACAAATTGCTGCTAAAGCAAAGGAAATAACAGCGTTCGAGGTACAAATTTTAAGTCTGAACAAAGAGCTTTTAGTGTTGAACGATAACCGTAAAGTCATTTTGCCATTAGAAGCTAGTACAGAAGATAAGCGGCTAGAGTTGCAAACAGCTATTGAGCTTGCCCGAAAATCGTTGGAAGAGGTAACCAAGCAACTGACTGGTTTTAAAGAACTTCAAACTGCACTCGTAGCTGAAAAGACAAGTATAAATAAAGAACAGTCAGAAAATAGAATCAAGCTCAGCGCTTCATTGACAGTTTTGAATGATAAAATTAATAAAAGTAGGTTTGCCAATCGCGAAGAATTGTCAGAAGCATTGCTCAACGATGATGTGAAAGTTCAGTATTTGCAAATTCGTAAAGCAATAGAAGATCGAAGAATAGCAATTTCAACACTCGAAAAAAATATTGCCGGTGAATTTAAAATCTTGGGAAAAGAATTGAAGCCTGATGAAACCTTAGAAAATACGCTTGATAAACAGACACAAGTTAATGAGCAAAAGGAAAAATTGCAAAAAAGATTAGGTGAAATTTCAGAAAGTTTCCGAAAAGACACCCAAATTAAAGAACGAAATGCCAAAGTAGTGGATGACATTAAATTACAGGAACAAGTTTGCAAGAAATGGAATACTTTAATGACTGTATTAGGAGGCTCACAGGATGCGTTCAATACTTATGTGCAACGACTTACACTTAAAAATCTGATTGATTTAGCGAATCTACACTTATATAACCTCAATCGGCGTTATTCACTACAACTTAATCCGCACTACAAGACGGGCGAGGAATTGAATTTCAAGTTAGTAGATCATTATCAAGCTGACGAAATGCGTTTGGTTGATACATCGAGTGGTGGCGAAAAATTTCTAATAAGCCTTGCACTAGCACTCGGTTTGTCAGATTTAGCAAGCTACAACGTCAGCATTGGCTCGTTATTTATCGATGAGGGTTTTGGCACTCTGGATAGTAATACACTTGAAACGGTAATCTCTACACTTGAAACACTCAAAGCACAAGGGAAAATGATAGGTATTATTTCGCATGTCGATAGTTTAAAAGAACGAATTCCGGTTCAAATTCAAGTTTTAAAAAGAAATAACGGAGTAAGTATAGTAGAGATAAATTAAAAACAACTTTATAAATTCATTTGATTACTTTGTAAATAATAATTTTTACATTTGTAACCACTAATAAAGACTTCATTAAAACTGTATTCAGTCTTTTAAGTTTACTCTTTTATTAAGTTGCTCCATTTTTGATATATCCTTAATTTTCAATAAAACGTATTTTATGAAAATCAAATTCCTAAATGCCTCAAAAGGCGACTGCTTCCTTATCTCATTCAAAGATGACAAGAGTATTTCGCGAAATATACTTATTGATGGAGGTGTTGAAAACACATATTTTGACTCTCCAAATAATCATGATGGCGAATTAAAATTTGAAATAGATAAAATCAAACAAAATGGGCAAAAGATTGACCTGCTAATTCTTACACATATTGATAATGACCATATATGTGGTCTGCTCACATGGTTTGAAATGGATAAAACGGCACATGAACTTATAGAAAATGTGTGGTTCAATTCAGGTAAATTAATTGCAGAGTATCTTAAAGAGCCTGAAAATCCAGATTTGGCAGTAGGTTTAAAAATATTTAATAGTACTAATACCGGCGTAACCGAAGCCCTTGATTTTGAAAAGTATCTGTTAGATTATAAAATATGGGAAAGAAAAATTGTAAAAGCAGGTGCCGATTTAAATCAAAATGGAGTTAATATTAAAATACTTTCACCAAATGACGACCAATTAAAGAAATTGTTGAAAGAGTATAAAAATAAGACTGGAAGCCCTGCTTATACAGGTGGGAAATCAAATGATTGGAATACAAACCTTAAAGAGTTGATTTACGATGAAGAAATAAACTATCAAAAACCAAAGGATAACAGTCCTAAAAACCAAAGCTCAATATCTTTTATATTAACTATTGAAAATAAAAGTTTTTTATTCTTGGCAGATGCGCCATCTAGCCAAATTGTAAAAGCCCTTAATGATATCGGTTACAACAAAGAAAATCCTCTTGAAGTTGAATTTATGAAGGTTTCTCATCATGGTAGTAAAAACAATACTTGTAATGAGCTTCTTCAAATAGTAAAAACAAACCAATATTTAATCAGTACCGATAGTTCAAGTCATGGACATCCCGATAAGCGTACGTTAGCACGAATCGTAAGATTTAACCCCAACTCAATCTTTCATTTTAATTATGAACATGTAAAAAATGGTGTCATAAATAGACAAGATTACAATGATTTTCAATATATAAAAACATTTGTTACAACTGAATTTCCTTATTAAGTAAACATGGATAAAGACGACTTAAAGGCATATAGTGTAATAGTTGGTGAAGGAAGTGGTTGTTTATTCCAGCCAATGGAGGATGAATATACCTATATTTTAACGGCTAAACATCTTTTTTTTAAAGACGATGGTGAAGGGAAAAACAATAAAGTGCAATTGCCTGATGGAACTAAAATAGAGATTAAAAGATGTGTGAAAACTCAAACTGGATGGAATGAGGAACTGATTGAATTTGTGTTAATTGAAGGCGAAACATATTTTCCTCATCTTAACATAGATGCTGACATTGCTATTTTAAAAATCACCCCAGCAATTAAAGGATTTGAAAGTATAGGTATTGAAGAAATATTTGCCGAACCAATTTCTTATGAACTATGTGGTTATCCTTCAAATGTAAGAGAAACTAGAGAATATACAACTCATCGAATTGAAAATTTCATCGGGTCAAATGGATACTTTTATAGTGCTCGCCTATCCGGCACGCTAAGGCAAGATGATATTGAAGGAATGTCAGGATGTGGAGTTTTAAGACTAGCAAGTAATAATATTTCCATAATTGGCATTCAAAGTAAAATGGGAAATCAAATATTTCCAGCTGGAGAAATTGGTTTTGTCCTGATTAGATATTTTAATGAAATAGTGGAAAATGAGAGATATATGCATAATCTTTCCAAGTTATATCCTCCTCATTTGAAAAAATTTGATTTTTTATTAGACGATTGCTTTGCATTAGAAGTAGATTCAATAGATGAATCGAAAATAGAAAGTACAAGAATAACTCTTCGAAATAAAGCATATGAAATTACTCAATCTGATATTACACCTATTGGAATTAAGGAACTATTTAAGGAACGTTTATTAATCAATAAAAATGACACATGCTGTTTGTCTCACAAAAAAATATGGATCTCATGGCTCGAATTTTTAGTAATTTTCAACATCGCTAAAAATGAAGTTATAGATAATGAAGCATTATCAAATATATTTAATTCTTACCGACTAAAATATTCAAATGTTGATGATTGGACGAGCATATTCAGAAGCGACTTGATGACTTCAGATTATATTGGTTTAAAAGATAATTCAACAGTTATTGTAACCACTCGTAATCCGCCAAAATCAACTAAGAATATGATAGTTCGAAAAGGTACGATGCCAAATAATATCGGCAAAATCTATGATAAACGTGGGTTCAAAGCAGATATTGGAATCGACCCTGTTACATCATTTTGTTTTGTTCACTTAGATTATTTTAAGTCAAAATGCATTATTGAGAAGTTAGATGAATATGAAAATTTAGATGAGATACAACTTATAGAAAAACTAAAATTTGAATATAATGAGCTATTCTGGTGATATGTTGGTTACGGAATTAAAGGAAGAGTTTGAGACAGCTGATTTTCATTTTGAGAATCTAACTTATGCTGGTGTCATGCCTTGTTTTTTTATTAGTGTAAAATGCGAGAGCGATTTAGCAAATACATGGATGAAGGTTTCAGACACAATTGCAGTTAATTATCAAGCAAGATTGACTGATGAATTTAGTATCTGGAATTTATATTTGTTCTTTTTGATTGAAAATCCTGTATCTAACGAGTTAAAGTATCAAATTGAAAATGATACATTTTCGAGTCGTAAAATTGTCATTGAAGGAAAATCTGAATTTGCAAAAATCATAAAAGAGCATATCTTGAATAAAGATATCACTATTGATAGCACTCCAATTAGTGAAAGTAATTTCACCGCCAATCCGATTATCTATAATCAATTGAAAAACCTTGAGGTTAAATCAAAAGTAACAGACGCATTAAAGGCAGCCCATTCTCAAATCATAAATTCAATTAAATCAAAAGGAATCTCATGAAATTTAAGAAAATAGAAATATCAGCATTTCGGATTTACAATAATCCTGAAAACGCAGTTTTTGATTTCGCTTCAAATTCAGGTGAGACGGCCGATTTTGTATCACTATATGCTCCAAATGGCTTTGGTAAGACATCTTTTTATGATGCCGTTGAATGGGGTGTTACAGGTTCTGTTAATCGTTTCTTTATCAGGAATAAAGAATTAAATATGCTTGAGAAAAATCAATCTTCACAAAACCAATCTTCACAAAGTCAAATCCCATTATTAAGAAACTCTAATTTAGAACGCGACACTTATGTTAAGGTATTTTCAAATTCAGATAAAAATGTGTTTGAACATAAAATTGCAAAAGAATCAAAATTACCCGATCTCCCATTAAATAAAAATGCAGACTCTCACGAATTTCATGAAGTAATTTTATCGCAAGAATGGATTTCGGCTTTTCTAACCGAAAAAAATGGAGATGATCGTTACAAGAAATTTATGGAGATGCCAGAATTATCCGGTATTAATGATTACTATTTAAATTTAAAGCATTTACTTTCTTTTCAAGATTCAGAAGAAAAGCGGATGCAAAGCGATATAAGAGAATTAAAGAAACAAATCAAAAAAATAGAAGACCAAAACCTTTTAGAAACAATAAATCTGCGAATTGAAAATATCAATACGCTTTGTAGTGAAAAAGTTTTTAATCCAATTAGAATTGAGACTACTTCTGCAGAATTGGTTGTGTTTAAAAATTTAATAACAACCAAGCAAACTCACTACGAGAGTGAAATACAATCATTAACAAACAAAATAGACAATTTAAGAATAGCATTGACAGGTAGTAATGAATTACCAAGTTTAAAGTCTTTTGGAGACAATAAAGCCTCTTTTCCAAAACTTATATCAGATATTGAGGAAGTTAGACAATTGCTAATAAAATTTGAAGAGAAAGAAAAAATCACGAATGAACTAATTAATCTTAATCAATCTTTAGCTGTCGTATCTTCAAAAAAAGAAAAGATCGAGATGCTATTGGCAAAATTTAACCAGTTTGAAACGATAGATGCTAATATTAAAACAAAAACAGCAGAGCTTAACAAATTACAAATAAGTCTACCAGAATTAAATGGCGAAATTGACAAACTTAAAAAGGAAGAGCTTTCGCTAAACGAAAAATTAAAATCATGCCTACAGCAGATTGAAGTAAACGAAGGAAAGAAAAAAACTCTACCGGCATTAAAAACCGAAATTAGTGATATTACAAAAAGCACAAGTGCAATAAATATAGAACTTGAAGCTCAAACTCTCGAAATTGAACCTTTTGAAAAATCGATTAAAGAGAAGAGTGAGAAATCATCAGAATTTGAAACATTAAGAAATCAACTTCAGGAAGGAAAGTATTCAAAAAAATATCTTGAAGAAAAACCAGAACTAATCGAACTCGTTGATGAGCTCAATCAAAGCCATACAACACTTCCAACAGAAAAAAATAAATTAGATATAATAAATAAAAAGATTGAAGAACAAAAGGATTTAAATTCAACCATACAGAGTTTTATAGAGCAAGGACTTGCCATAGTAAATGAAAATCAATCTTCGAAATGTCCGCTATGTGAACATCAATATTTTGATTTAACAACTCTGGCTAATAAGATTTCTAAAAATACTGCATTAAGTGATGTACTAAAAGATTTAAATAATCAAAAACAAGCTTTAATAGAATCTATTAGAAGAATTGAAGAAACAATAAAAAATGGAAATCAAAAGTTTACAGACTATTACACTAGCAAAATTGACAAAATAGCCACTGAAGTTCTATTAGATTCAGAAGCTATTGACACCATTAAGAAACTTATACAAGAAGACAATGATAAACTCGAAACTCTGAGAACTAGAAATGCAGAGTTAAGTGCTTCAATGCTAGGGTTGACAGTCGAAGACTATACAAATTATTTAGATGATTTGATCCTCAACGGAATAGAATCAAAAGTAACCATAACAAAATCCCTCACAGATTTCAGTGTTGGTTTTAAACTGAAACAAGAATTCCTAGAAAAACAGAATGGCGAAATTACCCTACTACAAAATGATATTGTTGAACATAAAACAAATACAGACTATGTAGCCGTTATTGATTTTTTTAAAACAAACTATCCATCCGAAAATATCAATAAAGGCTTTGTCGATAATTTATTAGAGGAACATATAAAGGATATTTCTTCGATAACTGGAAAAATCAAGGATAATGATGGACAATTGATTTTACTAAATGAAAAACTTGGCAAGTTTAATAAAGAAAACTTGAAAATTCAGGAATCAGAACTTGAATTAAAGAAGGAGTCTTCTGAAAACGAGCAGAATAAATATATATTGTTTTTTAAAAATAACTTTACTCTCAATATTCACGATTTAAGTGATGTAGATATCAATCAATTTATTGAAGCAGAAGATACAAAAAATACCCGATCATTCAAGAAATGCAAAACTATTCATGATGAATTGACTATGCTAGAAAAAAATAGTCTTCATATTTCTGAATTTCTACAAACAGAAAATACAAAAATTCAAATACAATTAAAAGAGAAAGAACTTTCATTTTTGACAATATCCGTTAGACCAATAATTGAAGCAGAACGAAAAAAAACAAAACAATTTATAGAGCAACGGATTACGAATTTTTTACACGAAAAACTGATTGATAAACTTTACAATAAAATAGACCCACATCCTGACTTCAAGAAAGTGAAATTTACGCCAAATTTAGATGCAGAGCCTCCTCGTTTGGATGTTTTTGTGGGGAATAAAGATTCAGGGTTCATAATACCAAATTTATACTTTAGTACTGCACAGATAAATATTTTAAGTTTATGCATTTTCTTAGCTACTGCATTAAAGTCTAAAAAATATGATTGTATTTTTATTGACGATCCAATCCAATCAATGGATAGCATAAATGTTTTATCGACGATAGATCTTTTAAGAAGTATTGTGGTAAATAATGGTAAGCAAATTATCATTTCAACCCATGATGAAAACTTCCATAATCTTTTAAAAAAGAAAATGCCAGCAGAATTATTTAAGTCTAAATTTTTAAAACTTGAAAGTTTTGGGAAGGTAATTAATGATGTCTAATCCCGTTGAGAGTATTTTGTAGTCTTGAGTTCGGTCAAGCGGCTTCGCTTGACCGAAGCAAAAAAGAAAGCTTCAGCTTTACGCTCGCTGGTGCTTTTTATAAAGTGTGCCAATACAAAATTATCTGAAACAAAGGTCAGGCTTCGCCTGAAATCTTATTCCGGGCAGCTCCACAGGGCAAATCATCAGCCTGCAAAAATCCTCACCACTCGTACCTCATGGCTTGCACAGTCTTTTTGCGGGCCTCCGCGCAATCCACCCTGCTGTTGTTTTTTTCTGTCACACTTTTTGCAGAAAAAGCAAAAAAGACGTTTGCACTCCAACCGCCACCACCGTGCTGTACTTGCGCCAGAAAAAAACAACTCAAAGCTATGTATACATAACATGTAGTTATATGCGTTTTTTCATACTTCGTACTCCACTGCGTTTCGGGGAGAATACCCTGAAAAAAGCTTATAACCAAATTATGTATAATAGCCGCACAAGATCAACGCTTTGCCCACTACGCTGCCCGAAGAGCCTCAATATTTCCCCACCACCCAAAAGTTGTGCAAATAATAAAAAACATGTCGTTATTTGTTTGTCCATGTGCTTGCAGTATATGATTTCCATTTTCGCTCCATTCCGTTCCAGGAGCTGCGTTCGTTCCTCACGCTGACCCCTGATACTTCATTACACTTTCATTTCAATCATGCACTTCAGCACCCCACGGTTTCGGGAAATACTCATTTCCATTGCGCAAGCTTCATTCATTCCGTTTTCCCCAAGCCCTTTTCCGCGCATTTCCAATGGTTTGTTTTTGATTTCTGCGAATAAGTTTGCCCCATTAATCGCCTAAAGGCAGAGCGGAAAGTAATTACACATAATAGGTGCGTTATTCAGGCTTCGCCAATCCGAGAATAATGCCCCGAAAACCACTTGTAATTTTCATTGAAGGTCTATTTCGGGAAGCAATGAAAATTACAAAAGTTTTTCAAAATATGGGGACAGTTGTCAAGCTCCTTTTCAAGCAGCTTGAAAGTTATTCAGCACTTCGTGCAATATCCTCAAGAATTCCCCACCACCCATTAGTTGTTGCAGTCATTTCAGGCAAACGTTTTTTATTACATGCGCTTGCGGTCGGTGCGTTCATTCCGGCTCCATTACGCTCCGGTAACTACGTTCGTACCTCACTCCGAACCCCTACGCTCCATTTTGCCTGCATTCATGCATCCACCTCAGCACCCCGCGGCATAAGTATTCCTTTACTCACTCCATATATTCCGTTCCCTCAGTCATACCCATGCCAATAATCAACGCATTTCTAGCGGTTGCCTTTGTTCTTGCGGCGAGTAAGCCCCAAAAGAACTTTATGCAATGATTGTAGAAAACGAATTTATTATACAAATATGATGTTTTTATTGTCCTCAATGTTAACAGAAAAAAAGGACCTAAAAAACAAGGACTTTTTGAGTGAAAATAATTGCCGACAAAAAAAATGTTCACAAAGATAACAGCACTAAAATAAGTCTGTAAAGGTCAAGCCCTACGGGTTTTTGTCACAATCTCCACACCTCGTTTCACTTCGGGTAGTATTCTACCAAAAAACCTTGACAGCCTCACCGCTACATTTCATTACGCTTTTTATTGCAGTAAGAGGGTGTTTACATTTTCTTTTTCCCTTTAGTGCTTTTTTGCAAAGAAAAAAATGAAGGGATTTTACCTCGTTTATTCACCCTTTAATCATTATCCTCATGTGCAGTTTTATTTTGAAGTTTTATAATCAGAAAGAAGAAATCAGAAAACCTCATTTCTTTATCCTAAACAAAGGAAATAATAGCGGCAAGCCGCTTACAGTTCCCTGTCCAAATTGCTTCGTTATTCAGTTTCAATGCGAAGAAGAAAAAGAAAAAATCTATTGGCTGTCGTATAGCTTGTGGCAGTCAAAAGCTTTTTATCCGTTTTTGCGGGGGTCGGTTATTCCGTTTGTAGTTCTTCGGGATGTGAAGTCATGCTTGTCGGCTGCTTTAAATAAAGTGGATGAAAATCCGGCTCAGTTTGAAAAAGCTGTGGCGGCTCTTCGTAGTCTGGAAGCTATAGAAAAGCAATACAAGCAAAACCTGCTTTTAATTTCACAGACTAAGCGGATGTTATTTTATAAGTTTTTGTAGTTCAGTCGCAAGCATAAAAAAGCCTCCCTTTTGGAGGGAGGCCATACTACTACAAAAGGTTACCACACCGGAAAGTAGTAGTTTTTTAGCGATTCTTTCGCCTGATAAAATTCTTCAAAGCCAACGAAACAATAAAACTGACAACAGCGCCTACGACGGCTAAAATAACTGTACGTACCAGGTCTTCTACGAATACATTGCTGAAAACTGACAGCAACATACCGCCGCAAGTACCGGCATACACATTACCATTTGTAGCAGTTTCAAGGAGTTTCATTTTGTTTCGCTGAATCGTTAGTATCAACGGCTGTTTGACTTACAGCGGTCATTACACCGCCTGCCAACACAACATAACCAGCAATGGATATCACCGCAGCAGGTAATGCAATCGGAGCTGCTAAAAGAGCTCCACCGGCAGCGGCTAATGCGATACCGATTGTACGTAAAGTTTTGAAAAACTTCGGTGTTGGAGCTTTAACCCGTTCAACTACGGTCATTTCGTTCGGGTTGGTTGTTGTAGAATTATTTTCTGTTCCCATAAATCGTAAAGTTTTAATTTGTAAATTCGAATGCTATTTAATTTCAGTTCATCTCTCAAGGCGGCTCCCCTCTCAAACTCAATTTTCCTTTTTTCTTCTCCAAAAGCTTAAATTCCTTTTTCCCTCTCCGTTTGGAGAGGATGCCCAAAGGGCAGGTGAGGTCGAGAAGGTGCCCAAAGGGCGGATGAGGTCGAGAGGGGTTGGTGGTGAGGTGTTAAATCACTTCAACAATCGCCAACACGTTGTATGAGTTGTTATTCATAGAATAATCTACATTGTTCACAACTTGAACAAAGTCAATCGATAGCAAAAAAATCTTTGTGCCTTGAAGCTCTGGAGCTTCAGCAGGTTTTACGGATAAAGCCTGTGCTACTCCGTTGGTAGCAATTCTAACAGGTTCTGAAACCGTCATTTCGCTTTCACCTGTCAAAAAGTTTATACTTGCAAAACCGCTACGGAATACAACATGGGTAGCTCCTTGTGGGAGACTGATGTCATTCTGGGGAGCAAGAGCTGCGATACTTATTTCACCGGTAGCAGTGTTCAATTGATAGGGTTTATACAAAACAGCTCCAATAACTGCATTAATGTTGAAGTTGAAACCCTTCAACAACAATTTCGCTTCGGCTTTCGCCATGCCTTCAGCTGCACTTCGTTCACCTCTGGCATTTGCTTCATCCATGTTTTTAATTTGAGCCATGATTTGTGTCAAACGAGCTGTAACACGTCCATCAGAAGCGTTTTGACCTAATACACGAACTGCATCACGCAATAACTTTCCTGCAGATGCTGCATTGGCGAATTCAGTGCCATTTTCACGGGTTCGGGCAAATCCTGGATCATTGGCAATTCGAGAGGCATCTACACCACCTTTTTCACGGGCAAGATAACCATCTTTGGACTTATAGAAGGTAATTCCGCCGATAGTTCCCTTTAATTTGAGAATACTTTTTTGTTGTGCCATAATACTATGTTTTTAAATTATTGGAACAAAAGTATATTCTCAAATACCATTTTCGAACACAGGTACTTCCGGTAATGGCTATATCTGCCATTATTGCCTAAAAAGGTTTTAATAAACGCATAATTAGTTGTAAATTTGCATTGAAAATAATGACACAATGGAAGTCAAACGTATTTGCATATACCCGAAGGATGTGCAACGCATTACAGGCAAAAGCGAACGTTACGGCAGATCGTTGCTTGCACAGATAAGGAATCACTATCAAAAGCAGGAACACCAATTCGTCAGTATTGACGAATTTTGCCAATATACAGGACTAAAAGCCGAACAGGTACATCCCTTCATAACAGGATAACTGCCAGTAAAAGCATACCAAAAGTTAGTTATCTCCCGGTTTCATTCCCCTTTACTATACTAAAAATTAGTCTGCAATAAATGCAATACCAATAATAAATGCGTGAAAAACTAATAACTCAACATCACGAAAAACTAATAACCGCACGAAACAAACAATGATCTTCAATCAGTTTATAAAATGAGAGTGAGTTATATGAAAACTATATGGATTTGTAATGGATTACATGTATTTATGATGTTCGACCAAAACTCAAATACATTCCTTTAATGCGGATTAAATTCTAAATGCTCTTGCTTTCCGTTCTATTTCGGAAGGAGAAATCTTGTGCTTAGCTGCAACTCTTCTCCAGGTTGAAACCGCCTTAGTTACTTCTTCTTTTATTTCTGAAGCACGTTTGTCGGATAGCAAATAGTAAGGAGCCGTATTCATAACCAAATCAATATCCAAAGAATTGTCTACTTCATCTATATTCAGTTTTAATCCTGTTCCGGTTTCGTTTGCATTAATGTCAAATGCTGGTGATAGGATCCAACCGTCTTCAGTGTATAGAAACCCATGATTTCGTAAATGATCATCCGTATTGGAAACGCAAACAGAAAAAAGCACTCTGCGGAAAAGTTCTTCCAAATTTGCGGTTGTATCTGCACATTCAGACTTAATAAAGCCGACTAAATCTAAATAACTTACACCACTATCCGCATCGTCTCCATCCGTCCGTTGCAGCAGTGTCATTGCTGAAGCATAATGAATCCGTTTATTGTCTTCTGTTCTGTCAAAACGTTGGGATAAATAGGTATGATAAGGGGAAGCAAGCTTTTTTATAAAAGCATTTGGAACCGTAATTTTAGCTTGGATGGCCAATTCATGGACAACCATTTCCCACAGCCCAACATCCGAATCATCCTTCATACTTGGGAATTTTGCTATCCACTGTTTTCCTTTTGTGTCAACAACATCTGCTTTAGGACGAGCTCCTCCCAACGATGATCCGGGAGCAATGAGTTGATTAATCCATTTCAGGGAAGCTTCGTCTAACTCATCAGCATTTTTTTCATATTGTTCTACTGCATATTCAAGGTCTCTTAATGAAGTCCAGGGTGGAGCTGCCAGCCGTTCATCGTTGCTCAGAAATTCACCATCTTCGTTTTCTTTAAAACGGAGTCCACCCATACGGTGACTATCGTGTACACCTAATAAAAAATCAATTCCAAATAAAGTGCGAGGTACTGTATTGTCAATTTTGGACAAGAGAATTTCCCGCCGTTTCATCAACAGTTGTCCCCAACGGTCAGGTGAAGAATCTTTGAAAATGCCGAAATTATCATTTGAGGACGCATAATGTAACCCTGAGAAAAGAGGCAATTCCGGATCAATAGAAATGCCGGTCTTTATCCATTCATTGTCATATTCAAAAGAATACACAGCTTTGCCCCGAAGAGAAGCAAAATATAATCTTCCTATCAATTCAGGTGAATCAAGCATGTACCAATCCGCATACACAAGTATTTCTTTTTCTTTATTCTGTTTCATAATAAATTAGTCAAATTTAGGTTTCTCAGAATTTCCCTTATCAATAACATGATCAATAGCTGATTCTGTTTTTTTCTTTTTTGGAGCTCTTTTCTTTACAATCAGTCCGGCATCCTGAATCTGTCTGCCTACCGGATCTTTGTCTGCTATCAATAGTAAATCATCTTCAAGCCGTAAAACAGATAACACCTGTAAATAACTGCCAAGTGAAACTGATGGTGAACCATCTTCAATATTGCCTAATGTAGAAGCAGCAATACCGGCACGTTCGGCCATAGAACGAATAGATAACTTTCGGCGTAAACGGGCTAACTTTATATTCTCACCTAATGTGGCAAGGATATTTTTTTGTTTTTGAGTGTAATTTGTCCCTTTTGATTTCATAATAACTGATATTTCAATACAAAAGTATATATAATAATTGATATATCATATATTATATATAATAAACTATAGAATAAATAAAACTTCCTGATCTTCTTATATCATTTCAACCACACTAAAAAACAGCCTTCAATTCTTGGCATTATCATGGAAATTTTGTATTTTTGTATACACGATTTCTCAAGCTTTGAACCAGCTTTTTTGAGTGAAAATTTTCGGGTGAAAAATCGGGTACCCAAGCATTTTTTACGAGTATAACTTACTGATAAACACAATCAAACTTTGCGGATACAAGAGCCTCTCTCTCCGCAAAA
>Ga0209373_10000831_pt1 | contig 42522 bp, 36 predicted proteins | sample Higcelweek5metaG_FD_187173 | JGI IMG/M metagenome (GOLD analysis project Ga0209373, IMG submission 187173) | Freshwater pond sediment microbial communities from the University of Edinburgh, under environmental carbon perturbations - High... | ecosystem: Environmental > Aquatic > Freshwater >... | reverse complement strand
CAACCTTCGCGGTAAAATCCGAAGTAAACCAACGAAAAGATGCTGAGCCACAAAATGCCTTTGCGCGAACGTTTTTTGATCAGGAACCAAGCTGCCAGCGACATTACCAGTAATAGGACAGACACGTCGATATAGGACATGAAATCGGCACGCGGTTGAGGCGTGGTGGGCGATGGTTGCGTATATCCCGTTTCAAATTCGGGTTTTGGGAAACGTTGTACCTGAGCCGTTCCTTGTAATGAAAAGAAAAATAGCCCAATCATCATCGCAATTTTGATGAACCGGTTTAGGTTTGATTTTATGTTAGTTATAAAATTCATTTCAATCTTTCTTTGTGATTTCTGGAAATTTATTTTTTGCATATTCTGCAATATTTGAATCTGTTATCATATCATGATATGTCCCTCTATATTGATAATACATATCATTTTTTTTCTCAAAATCCACCCAATTTTTCTCAAAAAGAACCACGAGATTGGACAATTTGAGGATTACGAGATCCATCTTTGAATAAAGGTCTTTTACTAATTCAAATTCCATTCTGTTCAGTTGAAAATTATCAAGATCCATCTTAATTATCTTTAAATAAGTATTGGTATTTTTTGAAGAGGTGAAAATTGAATCTAGCATTTCTAGACACTGAATTATCATCTTGATATATTCGGGGAGATAATACTTTTCTGTATGAGAATCGAAGTATGAAAATTCACCAATTGCAATATAATTAAATACTCTTTCTATTTTTCTAATTTTATCTTCTCGATTCATTAGTAATAGTAAAAAGACTTGAATTTTCGCAGCATCTTCCCTCTGAATAAGTTTGTTGTCTAACAAACCTTCAAATTTTATTTCGGGTAGTTTTGTTATTTCTGTTAGTGATCTTAAAGGTTCTTCAATTGAATCCTTTGATAGAAAACTCTTCAAAATATCAAAAATCTCTCTTTTAATGTACTCCCGATAAATTGTTCTTTTTCTATTTAAATCAACATGTAAACCATTAGCTTTTGTCTCTAAAATAGAAATGATATCCGAATAATCTTTGAAAGTAAATCTCCAATTTCCTAATATGATCTTATTAGTTATTTCACTTTGAATAATCTCCTTAATAAAGTCTATTTGAAAAGAGTCAATTTTTGAATTTGATTCTGAATAGTTATTCCATGTTTCTTCTCGCATTATAAAAATTGGATTTATATCTTTCCCTTCTTTCCGTAGTTTTAAGAAGTGTCTAAATTCTTCTTTGGTAACAGAAGTAAATTCTTTATTTGGAAGTTCAAATTGAAATCCAGGTTTGTCCCCAATAATCAAGAAAAAATAGTCTGAATTTTCAATTTGTCTTTTACAGTTATCCATGCTATCTATACTACAATCAGCATTAAAATCTGGCGACTCAGAGTTCAGTACTCTGAAACCGTTAGAAATGAAGTAATACCTTAAGGCTCCTCTAAGGTCTTTGAATTCTGATATTATTGAACTAATAAAAACTGTCGGTTGTAATTTTAATATTGAGTCCATTTTAATTGTAGCTTTTATTTGTTTTTCCACGTTGTTTTATCAGTTGCTGAAAAATCCCCTTTGATCAAATAGGGTTTGTTTGCCGGAATGCGAGAAATGGCATCCGACGGGCAAACCCGCGCAATGGAGCATTCGTTGCAGTTCTGACACAAATCGTGGCGGATTTGCAAGTGTAGCGATCCATTACCAAACGAGGTACAACCCTTCACGCATTTTGAACAACCAATACATAAATCTTCATTGATGATATATTCGAAATACGGCTCTTCAATAAATTTTCGCTCGATGGCAGCCGTTGGGCAAAGCTGGTTTTCAGCTCCGGTATTGAGATCTTTCACTCCAGGTTTGAAATAGCCACCACACAAATCGCAGTAACCACAAAGGTCATAAGCATGGATACACTTCACCGCCGAAACGGAAAGCACACAATCGGTAGCGCAACGCCCGCACTGGGTACATTTGAATGGATCGATTTGCCAAACCATACCGCCCGCCTTTGAGTTTCGAGCTGCCATACCCGCCAATCCCAACACACCAAAAGCCAGGGCAAAGCGCGCCCCGTTACTGATGAATTCCCTGCGTGATATAGCCCCACGAGGCCCCTCTAAATCTCCCCCAAGGGGAGACTTTTGCTTACTACTGTATTTGCTTTCATCTTTCATTGATCGATTATTCACTTTAGCACTTAACTTAGCCCCTCCTTTGGAGGGGTTGGGGGAGGCCTATTTTTTATGCGATTTATCTATTTTACAATTTTCCCGTTTGCTGCAACCTCTGCATTCAAAATTGTTGTCGCATTCCTCTTCAACCTTTGTTTTACGGTTGGTCATAAGGAATACTCCAAGAAAGACAATCAGTGCGAGCAACCCGTAACGGGCCAAAGTTTTCAAAAATTCTTTTCGGTTCATATACTCTGTTTCTTGTGTCATCCTGAGTGCAGCGAAGGATCTGTCCATATTCGAACGGATTCTTCCTTCCCGCTTTGCGGGACAAGCTGTTCTTCTTCAGAATGACACATCTTTTCTTATTTCTTTTCAAAAATACGGATCATTTTTTTATCGTAATCTAATGCCACAACCGTTTCTCCAATACAGGCCACTTCAGGGGCATGACCATTATCGGTAAATTTATCGGGAGCGGCTACTACCGATTCCAAATCGCCGTTGGGTTTGTATATTTTGATACGCGGCATCCCCTTTTCGCTGGTTACAAACCTGCCATCGGGCAGGAAGGTAAATTGAGCCGGGTTGCAACATCCACAGAAACCTTCTATTTCCAACGAAATTTTTTCCCACGAATTGATCAGGTTTCCGTTTTCGTCGTAGTTTTGAAAGGTATGCATCCCGGTATTTGCAACCCAAAGTTCGTTCTTCGAATTCACAGCCACATCGAAATAGGGGCTGGGGATCACAAATCCATGCAGGTTTTTGGCACCTGATATTCCTTCAAATTCTTTAACTTTCTGGTTTTGGTTGAATAGGTAAACTAGGCGTTTCCCTGCATCAGCCACAACGATCCTCTCGTTCCAGATCGCTACTGAAGTGATGAATGTGCTGTCGTTTATGGTTTCGGATTGGAATAGTTTTTCACCTGATAGCGAGTAAGAAGCAAAGGTTTTTTCGTATCCAAGTACCACTTGCTTGTCGTTAACGGCAATGCAACGCGGATTTTCATCAACGGTAAATTCAGACAGTACTTTTCCATCGGTGGAGAGGATTTTCACCGACTTTCCGGCAGCCAGATAAATCGAACCATTGGCCGTAGCGATACCTCCCGTTTCGCCCACATCGACTTTGATCTGGCGCACCTCTTTGTAGCTGATCAGCGCTGGATCGACCTTCTTAAACTCGTCGACATTGTATTCGTACGGGTTTTGCTTTGCCTTCTTTGGTTTGCTGTTCATGTAATTGGCTGCGATGACAATTACGATCAGCAATGCGAGGAATATCAGGAAATATCTTATTTGGTTGCTTTTCATGGCTATTGATATTTACCATTAATAAGTTTTAATATACGTTTAGATTTTTGATAGGAAATTGTTGGCTGATTATTTGAAATTAACTTAACAGTACCAACTGAAAAATTTTCTTCAAGTTCCATAATTCCATCATTATTTGTATCTATAAAGAATATCTCATATATTTTTGTTGATTCTTGTCCAACTTTAAGATCTGAGGAACGATCTTCGCTTTTATTAGAATAAAGTTCTGTTTCATTATCCCCTTTAAGTTGAAAAATTGAAGTTTGTTCAAATGTCATACCAATTAAGAGAACGGTAAATCCGGTTTTACAAATTAATTCAGGCAATTTATCATTATTCAAGTCCATAGTATCTACTTGATTTATAAAAGAAGAGAATTTCCCTTTTACCCAAGTACCATCTGCAATTTTAAAGAAAAGAATAATGAACTTTTCATTATTACCATCAGGTCTTCGTTTACTTTCTATAGGACAGATGGCTAAACACTCTTTTCGATTTAGTCCAGAAAAATTGCCATGAATAAAAGTAATCGGTTCATCTATTTCATAAATATCATTTGCATTAATATCTAATTCATAGTTAAAAGCCTTTACTGTCTTCATTGCTTTTAGAACATTTTCTTCACTGGGATTATCCTGTCCAAAAAGATTTGTACAAATTATTAGTCCAAATAAGGATAAAATACAAGATATATATTTCATATTCAGTATTTTAGTAAAATATAAGTATTTAATTTTAAGCTATCACGATTAGATTACTAACTAATTAAACTTGGGTAGCGATTTTGTCTAATTTGAATTATCGAGTTTAACAATGTACTTCCTAAATCCATTTTAATTCCTTGTTTATTAAAAATGGAAATTTTATAATAAAATAGCTTATCAGCCAAGTATTTATTGAAGCTGTTAGTGCAACAAGAAAAGTAAACCAAGATTCTTTTGAATTCGTCAACATTAAAGAAAAAGGTATCAAAACTCCAAAAAACAAACTTAACGATATTAAAATAATTAGTGCCAAATTTATTTTTTGAATGCCTTTCTTTAAATCTTTCAAAAGAATATATAGTTCCCTTAATTGATAAGTACTTATGTCATTAGATATATTCTTTAGTAACTCGTTATTTAATTCATGCCCTTTGTATTTTTCGTCAAATTTAACAGCTGCATCCAAAATAAATTTTCCATCATTTTTTAATACATTATAATTAATCCAAGATGGATTCTTATCTAGCCAATACCAAATTGTGTTGAAAATTTGGCAATCAAGCCAACGCTCAACAACACGAATATCATATTTCCCTTTAGTTTCATAATCAGATAATAAATTTTCTTCCAGAATCTCAAATTTTCTTTTACGATTTCGAACTAAAGAGACCATTGCTAAATATAATGTGGTTCTTCCTTCTGAAAAATCAGGATGCTTCCATAACTCTTCGATTAAACTATCATCCTTACACACATAATTTCTTATTGACTTTAATCTAAAATCATAAAAATCAATGTTTTTGAATTTTCCATGATCAATAAGATTAACAGTACTTTTATCATCATCCCAAACATTAAAATAGGAAGTTAATTTAAAAGCAATACGCCTGAATTCGGTTATTTTCTGAGATAAAGAAATTGTTTCTTTGTAACACTCTAATTTTCTATCTTTTGTCCAAGTGACTCTAGAAAAAAGGTATGTTATAAGTATTGCAGAAAATACTCCATTTATTGTCATTAGGTTAGTCAAAACAGAAGTTGCATCAAAAGTTTTAAAACAAGTTGTTTTCAATTGATGAAAGACTAAAAAGGCAAAAAAACTGCTTACAAATAAGGCTGCAATTTCTCCCCATGGAAGAACTTTTAATAGTTGAAGACCTTGTCTTATCCAATTTTTAGTAGCTCTAAATACTTTAACTATGTTCATTTTCAAAATTTTTATTTAACAACCTAGATGATGACATATAAATATATTTCTCTGCGAACTTAAAATTGACTCAATCACAAATTGTGATACCACCTTTTTTTGTTTCGTTCGTTCCGGTCGATAGATCATTCACCCTTTTAATAACATTCTACTGTCGACCGGAAACGTGGGTTTTGCCTTCTATTCCCGGGGTGCCGCTCGTTCCTCGCTCTGCTCCGGGCTGAAATCTGTTGCCCTTTCAGGGCGATTTTAATTGGACATTGAGAATTGAGTATTCGATATTGGAATTTTTTTTGTAAATCCTCAATATTCAAAGAACGTTACCTTCACATCTTGTAGTTACCCAAGTCCCCTCCCGATAGCTATCGCGGAAGGGGATTTAGGGGTTGTTTCCTATGTTTATGCACACCATCGTCTCGGCATCCCTCAAAACCATATACCCATCAGCCAAAGCGATTGGAGCCCAGGCATCGTGACCGTCTGGAATAAGGGCTTTACTGTCGAGCACCTTGAAACCTTTGGTGCTGGCTTGGATGATGAATAAAGTACCATCATCGTTCAGCAAATAGAACTTGCCATCAGCCCAGAGGTAAGGTCCCAGTCCAAAACGGGTCTCTTCGCTGTTCCAGAGAATGTTGGTGCAGTCGCTGGGATCGACACAAACAAACTGGTTACGGTGTGTACCTCCATCTTTGGGCATAATGCCAAAAAGTTTTCCCTGCCAGTAAACCGGCGTTTGTTGCTCACAAGCCAGTCCGTTTACCGGTTTATATTCTTGTAAAACCTTGTGCGTATAGGTACCACCCGATTCGCTGAGCTGGATCACCATGCTCCCGGCACCGTATCCTGCTGTGAGGAAAATCTTTCCATCGGGCATGGCCAGTGGCGAAGGGGCAATTACATTGGTAGCCCATTCGGATGCTTTCCAAAGCAGTTTGCCGGTATCGGTACCTTCAGCTCTAACGGCAACCAGACCGCCAATGGCGCAGTAGAGGTACATTTTCTTCCCCTGAAAAGTATAAGGAATAACCGACGAGTGCGACATTTTCCATCCGTCGGGGTTAGGAACTTCCCAAAGCTTTTTCCCTGTTTTGCAGTCGATGCCAATCATAAGCGCTTTGCCGCCGGTGGCAAGTATCGCCACACCATTGTCGATGAGCGGGCATTGTCCGGTGTACCACAGCGGTGTTTCGCTTTCGTACTTTTTCTCGATATCGAGAGTCCAAAGCAGGTCGCCGGTTTTGCGGTCGAGGCATTGGGTGTGACAGCGAGGCCCCATTGAAAGGATGAAGTCGGAGGTGACAGCCGGAACTGTTCGGCTCATTCCGTGGTTCCGTTTCACCGGTACTTTGTACCAGCGGCGCCAAAGCTCTTCGCCGGTTTTAAGGTCATAACAATGAAGTACATCGGAGCGGTCAGCTTCGTCGTAATCGAGAAGGTACACCTGGCCTTCAAAAATGGCTGCCCCGGCGTGGCCTTCACCCAGTTTTTTTGACCAAAGAATATCTCCTGCTCCCGATTTGAAATTGGAAGCCAACTTGCGGTTTATTTTATAAATGTTGTCGAAATCGGCTCCACGAAAACGAGGCCAGCTCTCTTTGAGGTCGCTCTCTTTTTTGGTGAAACGTTTGTAAAATTCGCCAATCTTAATGACCATTGAAGAAGCAACACCCTTGCCCCGGTTATCCATACCGGGGTTACTCGTCTGGAAGGTGCGGGTTGGATTATAAAGTAAGAAATAGAGTAATAAGCCAATAAAAACAAAAAACAAAAGTACCCCCCATCCCGATAGCCATCGGGACCCTAAAGGGGGGGTACGAGTGGGTGTATGTTTGTTATTTTCGCTCATTTTATTTTTGCTTTTGCCCCGGTGGAGCTTGCTAGTTTTTCAGTTTTGTTATTTAGCGCGTTGCCCTTTGATTCTCTCGCTAATTCCGTGTTAATTGTAATTATTTCAGTTTGCAAAAACCCACCCCTAACCCCTCCGAGGAGGGGAACCGAGTTGTGCATGTTTGGAGTTTTTCTCCTCTTTAAGGAACATCACTTTCAAATTGGATAGTTCCCAAATCCCCCCTTTAGGGGGTTAGGGGGTTCTTTTTCACATCATACACCATCAACACATCGCCATGCCTGATGAACAGTTTTCCATCGTAAATACTGGGGTGCGCCCAGCAAGGACCTGTACCTTTTGTTATAGGGAAACTGCTAACCAGTTCAAACTTTTCGGGGTTGGGTTTTACCAACCCAACAAAACCCGGCTGCTCAGTATAAATGTACAACATTCCGTCGGCAGCCACAATGCTGCCTTTGTTTTTAAACGTGGTTTGATATTTTGTTTCACCGTTATCAAAACTGATGCAACACCAGTCGCCTTTGCCATTGTTTACCCAGTTCGATCCGTAAATGTAACCGTCGATCAACACTACGCCACCATGGTGATTGTCTAATACTTCATCTTTCCAAAGAAACTCAACACCCGAAAGATCATCTTTCAGTTTGAATTTGGCGCCGGTGTGGTTGTAGCCACTGGTTACATAAAGAAAGCCATCGTGATAAAGCGGGGAAGTGCAATTGATCACAGCTCCCTCTTCGCCCCACTCTGCATCGTCGATATGGCAATAGTCGTAGTTCCATACAATGGTTCCGTTATCGGGGTTCACTCCAAAAAGAATCTTGGCACCCAATCCGACGATTAGTTTTTTGCCGTTTCTTTCCACCAAAATAGGGGAGACGTAGGCAATATTATCGTGCAGCGATTCCGTTTTCCAAATTTCTTTCCCGGTTTCAGCATCGAGGGCAACCATGGTTGTTTTATCTCCACCGGCAGTAAAAATCGCTTTTCCGTCGACCAGCAAAACCGACTCGGCAACACCCCAGATTCCCGTTGCCCCTTCATTATTCTTAAAAGCATCAACCGACCATATCAACTTTCCGGTTGATGTATTGATACAGGCAACCACGCCCATACCTGTAATCAAATAAGCTTTATCATTGCTGATGGTTGGGGTGGAGCGGGTGTCGGGGAAAGTTTGGTTCCAGGAGCGGCCATAAGCTGTTTTCCACAGAATCTTTCCGTTCAAGTCGGTACACGAAAGGTAATCGAGAGAATCGATCATTCCTGTGATGTAAATTTTTTCGTTGGAGACCACTGCCGACGACCATCCATTCCCAATGCCATTGATTTCAAAAAGTAATTTAGGACCAGCTTCGGGCCATTGTTTCAGCAACCCGGTTGCAGGATATATTCCGTCGCGGTTGAGTCCCCTGTACTGTATGGTTTGGGCAGTGAGGAAAACTGGAAATAGAAATAGGAAAATGATTACGGTTTGTTTCATGGATTGTGAAATGATGTTCTATTAAGTGTCATCCCAAGGAACGAGGGATCCCTTCCCGAAGAATCGGGACTGGCTGTTCCTCGGGTTGACCCAATTATAGATATTAGTATTTAATTTTATAGGCAATCAATGCATCGCCATGCCTTACGTACAATATGCCATTGTCGATGACCGGGTGTGCCCAATGTTGAGCAGTTCCTTTTTCTACTTTAGCGAATCCCAATAATTTGAACGCGTTTGGAGAAGCATCGGCTAAAGCAATCTCACCCTTTTCACTGTATAGGAATAGAAGATTGTCGGCAGCAATAACAACACCTTTCCCAAATTCGGAAGTTACCCACTTTTCAATGCCTGTTTTGGCATCAATGCAGCGCCAATCACGGTTTTTGTCACCGGAAGAATAGAGGTATCCATCTAAAAATACGACCCCACCCTGACGGCTATCCATTTTTTCATTGAACCATGCTTTTGTAATTGCACTACCATCGGCATTTAAATTTAGCCTAACCGTTCCATGACCGTAGCCACTGGTACAAATCAAAGAATTATCGGTATAAATGGGAGTATTGGCATGTACACTCCATTGGTTTGGTTGTTCAAAACTCCAAAGCAATTTGCCATCCGACGCGTCAATCCCAATGATGTGGCTTGCCATCATGGTAACTAATATTTTCCGACCACCTTGTTCAATAATGAGTGGGGTACAATATGCAGAAAGATCACCTACTCCGGGCGAACTCCAAATAAGGTTTCCATTTATGCGGTTTAAAGCAACTACATTTTGGGTTTTACCTCCCGGAGAGCAAAAAATCATGTCTCCGTCGATAACCAGCGTTTCAGTAACTCCCCATTTGATGTTTTCGGCATCGCCTGTAAGCATCTCCTTTTTCCATTTAAGGGTGCCAGTTAAAGCATCTGATGCGTAAATCACCCCTTTACCGCTGTAAATGTAAAGCATGTCGCCCACAACAACTGGGGTGGAACGGGTACCAGGCCAGCTTTCGAAAAACTCTTCACCATAAGGATATCGTTTGATTTCTTTTCCATCCATCGACAGGATGATGATATACCCCGTTTTTTCAATCATGGTTGAAACGAAAATTTTGCCGAGGGCAAAAACCGGTGAGGAATGGCCTTCGCCAAGACCCTGAAAAGTCCACAATATTTCCGGCCCTGATTGTGGCCAGGTTTTCAACAATCCTTTGTCGGGATAAACACCGTTGGTTCCACCTCGCCAGGCGGTACTTTTTTGTGCCTGTGCACCTAATGTGAATAAGAAAAGTACAAGAAAAAGTTTGAATGTTGTTTTCATAGCTATTAATTACTTGATTTGCCGCTAAAAATAGTAAACAATACTACTTGTTAAAAATCATAAGGCATTTTTAACAAGTAGATAACACCTAAAAACTGTTGTTTTCATGCTTCAGACAACCGAATGGGATTAAACCCTTCTCCCTTGTGACCTTCATCACACAAATTGAATCGATTTTTCAGCAATTTTGTTTCCAGAAATATTAATACGTTAAATTGGGAATCATGGAAATATATCTTTCAAAAATATTGGAAAATACAACTTTTGAAATTGCAGAAAACCTTGTAATTGATAAATTGAAAGAGCAGGGTTTTGGGGTGATTACAGAGATTGATGTGCAAGCTACTTTCAGGAAAAAGCTGGACGTCGATTTCAAACCCTATAAAATTCTGGGCGCTTGTAACCCGCATATTGCCTTCACCGCTTTATCAAAAGATGATAAAATTGGTGTGATGCTCCCCTGCAATGTCTGTTTGCAACAGAGTGGAGAAAACGACATTGAAGTTTTTACAATCAACCCATTGGAAGCTATGCAAGCAATCAACTCATCTGGTGCTGAAGAGTTGGCCCGGGAGGTATATAACAGACTAAATCAAATGCTTGAGTCTTTATAGATCAATTTAGATTAAAAGGTGTAATAATTCACCTTGTTGATGGCTGTTGTCATCTCTGCCTTTTTAAAGTCGGCGGTATAGCTTTCATTGTTTTTTAATGAGACAGTTGTCATAAGGGTTTTCCCCCCCTTGGCATCTTCGGTGGTCATCTCCATTACAAAACCACCCACTGAGAGTGTGTTGTGCAAAGCGGCCATCTTGGCAGCGCGGAAAATACCGTAATCGTTCGAGAGGTTGATCTCTGTGGTAATCCAGCATTCGCCAAAGATTTTCTTATAGGTGTAGGTGTATTTTTTGCAGGTGTACCCGCAAATTTGTTTGGTTTCGTTGGTCCCAACAAGGTCGAGCTTTTTCAATTCTTCAGCGGTGGGCATTTTGTATCTGGTGGCGTTACACATCATATACGTTTCGCCCGATTTGTAGGTTTGAATGGCCACCTCGTGTTTTTTGTCGATCAGGGTTTCTGAGCGGTCCTTGCTTTTTGGGTTGGTCGATGTTATGCTGAAATTTTCGCCGTTCGACTGGTAGTAGATTTTATAATCAAGCGTGCGCATCAATTCGTTTCCTTTCGCATAGAATTCAATCTTCATAACATTGCACTTGTCGAAGGTATAGGTTTCATCCCATTCAACTCCGGGAGCCTTGAGTTGGGCGTTCACGCTCATTAGGGTCGTCATCAATGACAATAAAATTACTATCTGCTTCATATTGTTTATTTTATAAGGTTTTTATAATTGTTTTTCAGTGTACTGTCGATTCAACCAAAACAGAGCACTTTTTCAACAAACTCATCGTATTAATATCGGATGAAAAATTACGAAAGATTCATCAAGATTTCTCGAAGACAACCATTTTTTTCTTTTAAAAGCAAACAAGGATGTTGCACTTTGGGGCAACTTATTTATCTTTGCCTTGTGGAAAAAGAACCTAAATATCGAAGTATGATTTTTTACAAAGATTATTTTGAAGAGTTCTTTGTTATTCAACCAGATAAAGTATGAAAACGAAAGAAGATAACACGATAACACTTGAACAGTTTAAGGATAAGCATTACGGATTAATTGGTACGCCAAAGCGCGATGAGCTTGAGTCGGGGTACGAAAATTTTAAATTTGGTTTTCTTATTCAGGAAGCACGTCTTGAAAAAGGGATGACTCAAGAACAACTGGCCTCAAAGGTTGGAACTACAAAATCATATATTTCTAAGATAGAGAACAATGTTAAAGAAGTACGAATTTCAACTCTTCAAAGAATAGTAAAAATTGGGCTTGAAGGTGAACTGCAATTATCCATAAAGCTTTAGTGCTGTCATTAAAATTCTACCCTTGAAATCAGTTTAAACCGGTTTCCTGGAAGAGACTTCAACACCCCTTTGAATTCAAGGTTCAGCATCATTGAATTGATTGCCTGAACTGTCATGTTCAATTCAATGGCGGCAATGTCGGTAGTAATCACTTCATCCGATTTCAACAAGTCAATCACTTTTCGTTCATCATCATTCAGGTCGATCAGCAGCACTTGCTGGCGAGGTAAAGCATTGGTTTCCCAACCCATGTATTCAATCAGGTCAGCCGCCGATTCAATCAATGCCGCTTTATTTCTTCTGATCAGGTCGTTGCATCCTTTTGAAAAAAGATCGTTGGTTCGTCCGGGAAAAGCGAATACATCGCGATTGTACGAATTGGCAATATCGGCAGTGACCAACGCGCCACCTTTCTCACCCGATTCGACCACAATCGTACAGTCAGAAAGTCCGGCGACAATCCGGTTACGGCGCGGAAAATTTCCGGGATCGATTTTCGACCCTGAGGGGAAATCAGACAAAACCCCTCCGCCTGCAGTGATCATTTCACGGGCCAGATTGGTATGGGCTGCTGGGTACATTTTATCCAATCCGTGACCCACAACACCCAAGGTTGGCAACCCGTGTTTCATGGCCGACTTATGGGCTGTTATGTCTATTCCAAAAGCAAGTCCGCTTACCACCAAAACGTTAATACCAGCAGCGGCCAATCCGGCAATCAATTCTTCTGTGATCTGCCTTCCATAATCAGTAGCATTTCTTGTTCCCACAATGCTGATTATTTTTGGGTGGTTTAAATCGGCTTCACCTTTTTGGAAAAGGATAACCGGGGCATCGTCGCATTGAGCCAGCCGTCGCGGATAATCTTTATCGAGGTAAAAGAATGTTTTCAGGTTGTATTTTCGAATGAAATCAACCTCTTTTTCAGCTTGTTTCAATACCTCGTCCCTTTTTTCCACCACAGTTTTTATTAAACCATTTCCAATACCGGGAATATCTTTCAATGATTTAGGCGATGCTTCAAAAACAGCATTTAAACTTCCAAGGTATGCCACCAACCGGCGCGAATTTACTGACCCAATTCGGGGAAACAGCGACAAGGCAACTTGGAAGATAAGGTTGGAGGGCATTGAGTTGAATGTTTATGATTTGCTATTCAAAATTTTTGAAAGGACGAGGATAATCTGTTTTAATTCTCCTTCTTTCAAAATGGAGATGCTAATGGGCGGATAATCGGCCAATCCGAATTTTGAATCAACCGTGAGGATCAAATCTTTTTTAAAGCCAAACATCTTCTTTTTTATTTCATACCCTTTTAACTGGTTCAATGGGATTAACACTGTTTGGTAGCTTTTTAATGCTGTGGCTACCGAATAGTAATTTACCTGCAATTCGGTTTCTGTTATCAGAAATTCAAAAAAAGATGGCTTAAGACGATGAAAAAGAATGAAATAAGCTATGCCAACTAAGGTTGTACAGATTAAAAGAAGGTTCATATTGGTAAAAATGAAACAACTAATTGCAGCTAAAAAGAGGATTCCGCTTACAACATAAGTGACAAAATAGCTGGCAGACCGGTCTTTATTGTTGAACTGAAAAATGAAATTTATGTTTTCTGTTTCATTCATAGTTTAATAATTTTCAACAAAGTAACAAATTGTTATAAATTTGAAGTCGAAAATTAAGGGTAAAAAATGAACATTCCAACATTTGTAAACGACATTCGGGTCACCAACGACCTCGAAAAAGAACTTGAAACCATCATTGCAGGCTATCCTGCGGGGAAAGTATACATTGTTGTTGATGAAAATACCCGTCAGTTTTGTTTGCCTGAAATTCAAAAGCTAGACTTTATTTCTCAATTACCTGTTTTGGTTATCCAAAGCGGTGAAGAGAACAAAAGCCTCGATTCGGTCGTGAAGGTTTGGAATTTTCTGGAGCAAAACGGGGCCGACCGCAAATCGTTGCTCATCAATCTGGGCGGTGGAATGCTAAGCGACCTGTGCGGATTTGCCGCATCGTGCTTCAAACGGGGGCTTCATTTTGTAAACATACCAACAACGCTGCTTTCTCAGGTCGATGCATCGGTAGGGGGTAAAACCGGAATCAATTTTAACGAATTGAAAAACGAAATAGGGGTTTTCAACCAGCCTCAAACCGTTATTATCGCTTCACGTTTTTTAAAATCTCTCGACAAGGAAAATATACTTTCGGGTTACGCCGAAATGCTGAAACACGGCCTTATCCACAGCAAACCCCACTGGGATGAGCTGCTGGCTTTCGATTTGAACAACATCGACTTTGAAATCCTGAACGAAATGATTGGCCGCTCGGTGGCTGTAAAGGAATACTTCGTGGTGAAAGATCCAACCGAGAAGAACATTCGCAAGGCATTGAACCTGGGGCACACGGTTGGACATGCTTTCGAAAGCCTTGCCCTGCATCAAAACCGCCCAATTCTGCACGGTTATGCTGTGGCTTACGGGTTGATTGTAGAGCTTTACCTGTCGTCGAAAAAAGCGGGTTTCCCGATGGAAGAGACCGAACAGATTTCTAAATGGATTATTGATACATACGGACCTTTCAGCATTTCAACATCCGATTTTGAAACCCTATACCAGAAAATGACCAAAGACAAGAAGAACGAAGCAGGTCGCATCAACTTTACGCTTATTCCAGAAATTGGAAAAGTGGAGATCAATGTCAACTGCGAGAAAGAGTTGATTTTTGAAGGGTTGGAGTTTTTTGAAAAACAAAATTGATGTCTAATAGTAAACTTTATGTGGACGATTATTCTCCGATATGACTTTTTCGGCTATCGACATACGGAAGATGGTTGCCAGAACAGCAGCTGCAAAGAGTAGAATAAGTCCGATAAGTACTTTTTCTGAATTGGCGAAACCTACCATAATAAGAAAGTAGCCAATAATCAGGCAAATTCCGATGCTCATATTAAACGAAAGAAAGAAATTGCCAATCATCCGTTCAACATTTTCGTTTAATTTATTTTTTGTTACCAACTCAAATCGGTCGCAAAAGAGAATCCTGAATTTAGAATTAGGACTTAGTCGTTTTCCGATACGAAAAAAAATCGATTCACATGCGATAGCAACTGCCTGCTGCATTAGTGCAAAGGCAAAAATAATACAGGTAGTGGTCAGGGTCGATTCATCAATTTGTTTTAAAGCTTCATCAGACACAGGTTTCGTACTGGCAAAAAACAATCCCAAACGCCATAGTCAATACGTAAAGAAGCCTGGAAGTACCAGAGTAAGAAGCAACCATAGATTTTTTGAAATTGTATCTATCATAGTTAAATTGTTTATGTTGATTAATAAGGAATATCAAAAACAAATTCTTATTGGCTTCAATAAATACGTTCTAACACTTTCTGTTTCAATTTAGATTTACAAATAGAGTTCAACGAACATCGTACGTTAGGACTCCGCCAATACAGAATTCAGATTTTTCATTTTTTATTCATCCAAACTGTTTTAAACTCTTTCGACATATCTACCTGATTCCATCCGTTTAATTTCATGGTCTTTTGCCAATTGGGGTCGGGTGTTCCATGCCATGGAAGGTAAAAATATTCACGGGCAGCATCGTCGTGGTTAAGCAAATAGCAAGCGTTTGGATATTTGCTTGTCGAGGTCAACCTGAACATCCCAAAATCGCCGGTGGTATTACCAAATGCAAACACAGGTACTTTGCCAATATGCGAATAGATGTTCTCGCTTTTCCCGTCTTTATCATCCTTGGGAGGGTAAATACCCTTTTGAATGATAAACTTGGTTTTGTTTTCAAGCGGGTAATATTGAGGTTCTACAATCTGGGTTGTACCAATCAAATGTTTCCTGTCGAAACCAATAATTTGAGGACAGGTACTCCAGATTACACCTTGTACAGAACCAGAAACCACATAAACTTCAAATCGCTTTTCTTTCAGGAGTTTGATCAGTTCAAGCATAGGTTGATAAAACATGTGGGCAATGGGCATATTGAACCTTGGGTCAGGCGATTTCGTCCTCTCCAGATATGCCTTTGCGGAATCGACATACACTTCGTTGTCATAGCCGGCGTATGCTTTCCACACCATTGAATCGACATAGTTGACTGTTTTACCGGCCCAATGGTTTGTGATGAGCGTGTCGAATGGATTATTTGCCAGAAAACGGGCATACTGATACTCGGTGGAAATTAGTAAATTATGATCTTTTGACCATTGTTGGTTCAACCCGTTTATTGCCGCATACATTTCGAACCAAAGCGGAGCTTCACAGGCAATGGTTCCATCCATGTCGAATACGGCTATACGGTCTTCAACTGGAATTTTTACAATTGAATCGTCAAGGTAATCGAGTATTGAATGCTTGATGGTTGTATCATTCCACGAGGGAAGGGGGTCAGTTTGTTTGTTGTTCTGACCCAACGTTGTGTAACAGAGTAAAATCAGTAGTGCGTTGAAAAGGAAAGTATTTACGGTTTTCATAATGAGTAATTTTAAAAGTTAAATAACAGGATATGCTTGTGCCAGTTTTGTTCCCATTTTATGATGGACACCAGGTTGAGCAATAAAGCTGACATTGCTTGCCGCTTCAAAGAGTACGATGATATCCGATCCTCCAAACTGGAAGTAAGAAATTTCTTCACCTTTTTGAACGGTCACGCCTACTTCGGCAGTAACGATAACCGACGAAACCTGTGCCATACCAATTGGCAAAACAGCTACAAGCCCGATTGGTGAATCCAAAACGATCAACCCCCGTGCCTGTGCAAACTGATAACCTGCATTGTCGGGAGCGTCAAATGTTCTTTTGGGTGAGAGGTTGTGCACCATCAATCCATTGGCATCAGGGCCAACCGGAACGGCTTCAACTTCCAAGTAAACCTGCCCGGGAATAAAACGCGCTTCCAAAACTTTACCAGCAACCGGTGCATGTTGACGATGGTAGTCGGTTGTATTCAGGAATGCATGCATGAACAATCCGTTTGTAAAGCGCTCCTTGTATGGGCTTCCTTCCAACAATTCGCATATTTTCCAATGGAGGTTTTTAACGGTAACGTGCGAGTCGGGCCTGATTTCCCATTGACCAGCAAAGGTGCTATCGGCAGGCGATACGATCACCGAATGATCGGAAATGGCAGCAACAGGCCGGTAACCAGGTTTGTAATTCCGGGCAAAATACTGGTTAAAAGTTTTCCAACCACCATGAGGACGTATGTAATCGTTCATATTATAGTTTGGGCAATCGTAAAACGATTTTTCCGATTCGGGGGTCAACGATTCGGGTGTGTCTAAAAATTGACCCATTGCTTTTGCATAATCAACCATCCATTTCGAAAGGGGTGTCAATGGCTGGGCTTTATCATACGGTATTACTTTGTTTTGTAACGACAGTAATGATTCCTGATCGAGAATAAAATAAAATGCACACAGGTAATCATATACATTCTTTCCGGTGAAGTTTTCAGATGGTACCCAATAGAGAAATTTGTTGATCCAATCGAGGTACTCTTCAATGGTTTTAATGTTTCCAATTAGTGGCACGTTATAACTGCTAGCTTTTTCTAATGCCTCATTAAAAGCTTTTTCCCATTTGTTTTGAACAATCAGCTTTGCTAATTCTTCAACAACATGATGATGTTTTTTCATACTTTTTGTGGTTTAATTATTTCATTTTTTCACTACTTTTCCGGCGCCGATTTGTAAATCAACGCCGGAAGTGGGGAAACACAAGTCTACTTCGGACTTAAATTTGATTCTAGTTCAGTAGCGATAAGTTCCCATGCATTCTCGTTAGAAAAACTACCTCCAAGGGTAGAGTCGAAAATAGTTTTAGTTCCAATAACAGGTATATCAACCGTTATTTGAACATGCATTGAGGCATAATTAGCTGTTTTCTGGTACCCGCTTATTATTGCCAGGACTTTTGGGTTTTCGTTTACCACTTTGGTCATATTTCCATCTACCTGAATAGGACCGCCTTGTACATGCCCTTTCTTGATTCCACTAAATGTGCAATCGTAGTTTAATCCTACATTCCCATTTCCCAAGTTTACCAGTGTCAATGTCGTGTCTATACTGATCTTAACAGGCCAACTACCAAAATCGTGATGTTCTGTTTTTTTGTCGATTACCGTGTAACTCATTTGATTAAATTATTAAAGGTTGTTCCCTACTCGTATGGCTTTTCAGGATTGCGCCCCCGCAAGTTACCCTGTGCGGGACAGGCCGTTTTTCGGGGTGGTTATCGGGTTCCACTTTGCCTGTTGGTGGTGAGGCGGGCAAAAGACCTCAGGAACGATGGCCGGCTAATGGCTATCGCTTCGTGTTCTCGGATTTTGGGTGTGTGGCGGTCTCTCTTTTTTTAGTGGTTAAAGGTGGTTTTGCGATCCGCCAGGCGGAATGGGTAAGGTTGGGGTTATTGCTGCTTTCTTCTCGTAACACCTACCTACCGATAGGCAGGGACGAGTTGTTATTAACCCATCGTTGCAAACGAGAGAGGTTACAACCCTACTGAATCAGCTATTATTTTTATGCATTATTAGCTTTCGCTTTTATTGTTTAATTCAACTTAAATGTATACTAATAAATATTTTTGTTAACTTATTGCAGTATTATCTAAAGACATCCATTTATCCGTCGAAAGTTCATTCTCAGATTGAGTCAATGATTGCTCCCATAAGGCATTTAATGTTGTTTTTTTAATAAAAGAACACTCTGATGATCTGGCATTGAGCTTTCCTTTTTCATGGTACCCTGTAGCCCTACAAGTACCTCCACAAATATATCTAAGTTCACAGTCTTTACATTCTTCAAAATTGCTTATAGATATTGGATGGAATGAACATTGTGATTTCGTAATAATATCTTTTAGCTTTTCTATTTTTGCATCACCCATTATGAAATTGTCTAAATAGAGATGATTGCAAGGATATACATGCCCTGACTCTGAAATACTCAATATTTTACTGTAACCACAAGTAGTTCTTTTTATTAATCTACTGTATCCTTTAATAATATTAATATTAAAAGGATCATTAACTTTAATGTTTTCAGACATAAATGATAATGCATTATTATCTGCCTTGTAAAGACCAATATTCTTAATTGCTCTGCCTGGAGTTGGGAAATATAAAACAAAGCGATATTTTAACTCATTTTCCCTAAAGAATTCAACTAGCTTTGGAATACTACTGGAATTTATGTTAGTAATCGTACTCGACACAACCACAGGAACACCCTGTTTTTTCAACTCTAGAATCGATTGAATTATTTTTGCAGGATCAATAGTTCTAGATTTGATGTTTTCACTTTTAACGATACTATCAAGACTTATTTGAACATAATCTATATGTTGATATTTTCTTAGTATTTGTGCTGTATCCCGATTTATTAAAGTTCCATTAGTATATATTCTACTTCTCATCTTTAATTTTTCCAGAATATCTAATACTGGATAAAAGTTTTTACTTAAAAGAGGTTCGCCTCCACTTACAACAACAATACAATTTGGATTTATCTCATGGATTTGTTCAATAATGCTTATCCATATATTGGCTGATAAATCTTTCTTTTTAGAGTTTTCTATGCTGTTGGAGTTGTAATAGCAATAAATGCAGTTCAAATTGCATTTGGAAGTAATGTTAAGAAATACAGAATCGAGCAAATTGACAGATTTATCTTCTCCTTCATCAAAAAAACGAATTTCATTTAAAAACAAAAAGAAATTAAGAACAGATTCTGGGTCAACGGTCATTCCTAGGCTTTCAAGTAAACTCACGATTTCACTTATTGATCTTTCCCCATTACATAATTGAATAAGTAAAATGCCATGGTTATTTGTTAGGAACCAATTGGGACCAAGTGGATTAATAACCAAATACTTATTTATATCTTTTCGATAGTGAACGTGTACTTCCTTTAATTCAGGTGGAGTGTAAAATGTATCTATTTTCTCCAAATATAAATGTTGTATCATAATTTTTCTTTAATTTTTAAAGTTCAGGAATACAATGATTCCTGAACTTTGAATTAATAATTATACAGATGCTTCACCCTCAGTAAAAATTATATGAGCATGACCACCAATACCATTAGCTTTCAGAGGTTCCTTCCCAGCCTTTGCTAATGGTTCAAATTTTTCACCTTCTTTTAAAAGGCCAAGTTCTTTTAAAACTTTTTCAGGATTTTTAGCAAATTCTTCGCCTTTGCCTTTAATAACGATTTTAAGATCTGACATAATTATTTTAATTAAATTAAACAAAAAGGGAGACTTATTTGACTAATTTGTTGCTCTCCCCATAACAACGAAATAGATTTTCAAGTTTTATAAATATTTTTAATGTAAAAGAAAATCATTTTTATTTTACCTTTCTGAATGGTACAATATGAATTTTCAAAGAAGCAGAGTACAATATTTAGTACAAATAATTTCATTATTGAACATTTAAGATTAATTTCCGCTCTTGAATAGAGGTTGTTTTGAAATGACGACGATTATGTTCTATGTCGTTTATTCCCCAACCCAACGCTTTTCTTCCCATCATTTTTCTTTTGGCTAACTGAATTAGCAACCGCCCGGCTTTCCTGTCTGGTCGTTGGAAAGCTATTTCCTTTAGACGTCTCTACATGTGCATACATATTCGCAAACCTTTATTTAATTTGTCTTTATGCGATGTTATCGGCTTTCTCTGTTGCCTATAACAATTAAGCTAAAAGACGTTTTCAATGGCTTTTCGGTTTTGTTATGGGCTTAAGTTCTTCGATATGTATCCCATTCGACCAATTGCATGAGCATGATATACTTATATGATGTGTCGCCCTGCGTTTTCATCATAGGTACAGTTGTAACTAATATTACCGTTTACGGCATCACCTGTTCTTAGCCCCCCACCAATTAGAATTGTTTGATTCTGCCCAACAACGATTTGTGACTGGTTGTCCCATAAATATTGCTCCACTTCTCCTTGGGACAGATGTGCAAATGCTCTATCGGAATATCTAATTTCTGCTCTATCGTAATACTCGTGAGATAGACGTTGAATTACATTCTGAGAATGGACTGCGATTGCCTGCAATTGACTTGGATGCTTGATTTTTGAACTATTACTCACGATTTCATCTTGCAATTTTCTTTGCACAATCGCTTCAGGTCGATTATCAACAAACCCAAGACCTTGCATCACATTATTTTTCCTTTGCCCAACAGAATTGGCAATCGCCCGGCTTTCCTGCATGGTCGTTGGAAAGCTATTCTCTTTCGATTTGTTTAATGGTGTGTACATAGCTCAAACCTTTTATTTTTCATCAGCGATTGTTACAGGCATCCCGAAAACTTCCGGGAGGCCCATAACAATTGGCAAAAAAATTGCATGCGTTGATTATCGATTTTATCCGTTAACCGATCCTCCCAAAGAAGGAGTCTCAACTTGGTTTAATCTGTTTATCAACTTAACTTACTACAGGAAGGATTGTCCAGGGACACGATGGCCGATCATGCAGAAATGGTCTCAAGTCTTCAAACTGTGGATGTTCTGTTAAAAACTCTTCGGCATTCCAGGCTGTACCACAACTGCTGCCCCAGCGTGCGTTGAGCTGCAAACTCGTTGCCAGCGTTGCATCAATCCCCATTCCATCAATGGCGCCGCGGGGTTGAAATGGCTTCGGGCGCGATGGATCGGACATGTACTCCCGTTTGTCCAAATCGTAGTGCGAACAAACGGTACGGCTGTTACCATCTGTTTCACATTCGTTGTAAATATCGTAGTGGTCGGCAATCATTATCTGACCATTTTTCAGATTTATCTGTCCTTGATATTCCGCTAATAGCTGAGGCAACCGGACACGTCGTGCGCCCTGGTGCCGGCGGATATCATCGCCCCCGTCGTTTGAGCATTCCAAATTCTTCAGCGGCGGATATTTCGGATAATTGCAGCCAAAGAAATAGGGTTGGTCATCGGTTGGTAATTTCTTGTTTACGTTGTAAAATGCCAATCCCTCTTCAAATTCCCAGATTGAATTATCACGGTAATCGGCCAGCATCCAGGTGTTGGCATAGTCGCCACTTTCGCCCGTGCGCATAATGCTCACAAATGAGGTTGGGTCGTTTTCGTCATTGATCGACGTGAAATGCTGAACAGCGCGGCGTATGCGGTCGAATTCGGGTATTCCTTTCGGGTTGTATTTGTTGAACCCGCCGATGGTTGTTTCGGTTATCGCCACGCGGTCGTTATCGCCATCTCCCACCTGAACAATGTAGAAATCGGCCATGGAGTGAACGTATCCGATTTGGGTTTGCATGGTGAATTTGTGCCCAACACTGGGCGTGATGGTTGATATCACGTTTGCATATCCGCATGTTTCGAACACGGTGAAGGTATTGTGAAACATCACAGGTTTACCATCGGTGGTGTATTTCCCGGTGGCGACAAATGCAGAGCAATGGTCACGCCGTACTTTTACAGGAGCTTCAATGGTGGTATGGTTCGCATTTGAATAGTAGGTATAAGCAGCGCTACTGTCGAAAGCATAGCCACTCCAGCCTTCGAGCCAGTTGAGGATGGCAATGTCCCAAACGTCGTAAGCAGTTGAAAGGATTTTGTTCACGCCCATGGCTATGGCAGTCAATTCTTCGCGGATTTCAACCGAAAGGGTGCTGTCGATTAAATTCTGAACATCGGTTCGGGCATAATCGTAACCGATGCCCATACATACAAACACATACTTTTTGGTCTCTTCGATGTACGCCGAAATTTCCTCGGCAAGCATGAGCCCGTGCTGAAGACCAATTTCTTTATTGCTTCCCTTTAAATTCAGCACGTACCAACCTTCGATTAAATCACATGAAATGCCGGCTTCACAGCGTGCCGACCGTTCTTTTGCATCAAAATTCTTATTCATAATTATTTGCTTTTAGGTTTATGATTCTTGTAATGTTTTCATTTCTTATTATCGGTAAAAGCCGTTTCTTGCCCATCATGGCCACACGAAAGGATTCAATGTAGCATTGAGGCTTGCAACAGCCCCGGGAACAGCAAGCAGCAACCATCGGTGGTTGTATTTTTCCCTGAAATCATGGTTGTGCAGGCAAAAGAAGGTTTTCGTGATTTAGTTGATTTTGCTTTCATTATTTTAGGAGTTGATTTATTGTACAATTGCCAATATGGAATTGAGTTTAATAATGGATGGATTTTCATTCTCGAAAGTAGCTTTGATGATTGCCTGCGGAAAGGTGAAGAAGTTTTGAATGACAACATCTTTCTGGAAAATCATGCAATAGGTCGATCCGCCGAATTGGAAATACCCGATTTCGTCGCCCTTATTCACATGGTTATGAATATTGACCACATTGACACACGATGAAACCTCGGCCATTCCTACAAAAATGCAGGCAATCTGTCCCAGGCTTTTGTCATCACAGTCGATCACAATCACCATTCGGGCAGCTACGGCTGTAATGTATCCTTCGGAATTATTAGGCCCTGCCGGATCTTCTCCTTCCGATTCAGCTTCGGAATAGTAGGTGCCTTCAACAAGGTATAAGTCAGAGATGATCCCACTTACCGGAGCGTGCCAGCAGTGGTAGTTGTAAGCGCTCAAAAATGCCTGATAAACGGTTCCTCCCATAAACTTCTGAGCCAATTCTTCTTTCGGTGCGGTAAACATGTCCTTCAACGAATAGGGTTGCGATTTGATCCAGAACGTATCCGACAGTTTCACATTCTGCTCGATGGCATAAGGGGTCGATTCACACGCGCTTGTAATGACCTTGCTGTTGTCGGGTTCGGCTACCGGGCGCTCACCATCTTTAAATTTGCGGGTAAAGAAGTTATTCCACGAGGTGAATCCCCAATACGGTTTCGATTTGTCATATTGGAATTCATTCATTTTAATGGTTTCGTAAGCCTCGGGGCAAAACCAACCTTTTGGTGAATCGGTATTCAAATATTCACACGATGCTTCGCTACTGAGGAAAGCGCCCCAGGTGTTGAGTACCTTTTTCATTTGGGCGTTCAATTCGGGCGAGCGAAAAGCCTCGAAACCGGAAGGTACGCACATAATCCAGTCGAGAATGGCGTTGAGCGGGCAGCCTACCAAGGCCGAGGTATCGAACGACGGCGATAGGGTCATCACACCATTAATTAATTGCATCAGTTCGTCGATGGTAGAATAATGCAGTTCGTGGCCTTCAGCCGTAGCTTGCTCAATAGCCATTGTGAAGTTCATCCGGAGAATGGGGTCGTTGTTGATCAATTCCTGAAGCTTTTCTACTTCTGGTAGTAAAGGCGCATTTCGTAGTTGTACATGTTTAAGTAAGCTAGAGCGATAAGCAACCAACATGGCTTCGTCGACCGGGAACCATCCTCCCAAACGTTTTTTCTTATTAAAATTAAATATTCCGTTCATTTTTAAGTGTTTTAGGTTTATACGTTTATAAGGTTTTCTAATTTTTGCCTCGTGTGTTAAAGTGGTAGTGAGAAATATTTACAAAAGATAATTCATACCTATAACATATCAAAGTAATTTTAAATAATTTATTCATGATATCTTATTTCAAAGGAATAGGTTATTGAATGTACTGGGATATAAATATGAAACAAACTTATACAGTAACGAAGATTTCATTAACGATGACAATATTGGTAATGAATTTTGAAAGCGGTCTGAATAGAAAATATTTAGTGCGAACATTGCTTTTAAGGGTGAATGAATTTGGAATAAGATAAATTTGCTTTAAAAATTGACTCTGTTGCTCAACATGGCAGAGTTTCAGAATGAAAAAGCCCTTAAATTTGGGCACGACCGTTATTTCCGTTCAGAATACATTCAATATATTACTAAAGATTTATGCAACACACTTTAATTTCAACAATTAAGAAACTGGAAGGAACAATTACCCTTCCCACATCGAAAAGCATCAGCAACCGGGTGCTTATCATCAATGCGCTGGCATATAGCCCGTTTCAAATAGCCAATCTTTCAGATAGCGATGACACTGTGGTCATGGAACAGGTTCTGAACTCAAATACCAACCAATTCGATATTGGCCACGCTGGTACTGCCATGCGATTTTTGACTGCTTTTCTTTCGAAGATTGTGGGAAAATGGGAAATTACCGGGAGTGAGCGAATGCAGCAACGGCCAATCAAAATCTTAGTCGATGCGCTGAACCAACTTGGAGCTAAGATTGAATACATCAATAACGAAGGTTACCCACCACTACGGATTTGGGGTTCGAACCTCAAAGGTGGAAAACTGGAACTCGACGGTAGTGTAAGCAGCCAGTTCATTTCAGCCTTGTTGATGATTGCACCCACCATCGAAAATGGTTTGACTCTAACGTTGACAAATAAAATTACCTCCGCATCATACATTGATTTAACGCTGAAATTGATGGGACGGTTTGGAATTAAGTACAAATGGGAGGGCAATAAAATCACCATCGCCGAGCAATCGTACATGGCAATTCCTTTTACTGTTGAGGCTGACTGGAGCGGCGCATCGTATTGGTACCAAATGGCTGTCCTTACCGATGAAGCTGATATTCTGCTTGAAGGGCTTCAACTTGAAAGTCTTCAGGGTGATTGTTACCAGGCTAAATGGTTTGAGGATTTTGGCATTGAATCAAAACAAGAAAAGAACGGTGTTAGACTAACAAAAGCGATGGTAAATCTTCCATCAAAATACATTCAGAACTTTGTTGAAAATCCTGACATCGCCCAAACTTTTGCCGTGATGTGTGTTTGCAAACGGGTACCCTTTCATTTTAGTGGTCTGGAAACACTGAAAATTAAAGAGACCAATCGGATCAACGCCTTAATTGTTGAACTTGGAAAACTGGGAGCCACACTTTATGAACCCAAACCCGGTGAATTGGTCTGGGATGGAGAAATCGACGAAACAAAATTCAACTGTGCTGTAACTATAGACACCTATCACGACCACCGCATGGCGCTGGCATTTGCTCCTGTTGCGCTGGTCAATGGGAAAATTATAATCAACGATCCGATGGTTGTTACAAAATCGTACCCGGGGTATTGGGATGATTTGAAAAAACTGGGATTTGAAATTGTTTGGTGATTTTTCAGATCGTTTTGCTTTATCCCTTCTTCTTAAAGTGTAACGAACTCTTTAGTTGTGAAATGCAGAGGATTACTGCATTTTTTCGGAATAAATATTTCCAATAGTTTTTAATATTTCCTTTTTTTTTGGGGGTTAAATGCTTTTGACTTGCCATTATCGTGTTCAAAAATTGTAAGTCATGAAAATAAAGACATTTTTCCCGATTATGATACTCTTGATAGTAAGTGTAAACGGAGTTTGCCAAAACTGGCAACCATTTCCCCAGGGTCAGCAGAGTTTATTTAAACATGTGGCTTACAATAAACATTCGGATTTGGGGAAAACCGATGTTGTTAGATACCAACTCGATTCGCTATGGATGGAGAGTGAACAGCTTTATAATTACTTTATTACAGGAAGTTTTCTTAAAGATAAAAGTCATTTAACCAATAATGACAGCCTGTTATTTAACTTCTACTACGGATACAGCGACTACAACGATAATAATAAAATTGATCGTTTTGTAAGGAAAGGCGATTCTCTGTTGCTTACCGGTTTAGGGAATATCTTTCCTGAAGAAGATAATACGATTATTGATACTGTTATTTTTAAACCCTATTGCCGCGAATCCGACTCATGGGAAAGCAACGGGAAAAAGATAGAATGCAGTGGAACAGGTGTTTCTTCAATATTTGGAGTGACAGATTCTATTAAAACGTTTGTAATTTATTATGGTACATACCTAACAAAGGAAATTATACTTTCAAAGAATTTTGGGCTCATTAACTTTTCACCTATTGAATTTTCTACACAATGGTGGAAACCTGATGATGGACCTTTTATCGATAGCTATGAGTTAATCGGATTTTCGAATAAAAACATGACCAAAGGTTATCGCCAACCCAATTTTTCAGATTATTTTCATTTGAATGCAGGCGATGTGTTATTTTGGGAAGGAATTGTCACAACCCCAGATTTTGGTTTTGTGTACCACAAAGATTCGCTTGTTGCTGTCGAAAAAACGCCAAATTCGATAGCATATCAATACCAACGGACAAAATACGATCAAAATAAAAACATTACTGAAGTTACAACAGCATCCGATGAATATCAGATGGCAAAGGAAGGTGTTATTTTAGCAAACCAACCCAGTTGGTATGGTTATCAGACTTGGGATACAGCATTGTCGGTTCCATATCGTTTTCTCTTTTTATCAAGCGCTCTTCAACTTGAATTTGAAAATGGAGATACAATTACAAATCTTGAATGCACATTCACACCTATTTACTCGTATTTAGATTCCTGTAAAATTGAACAAGCAGCCGATGTACCTGCCGAGATAATTGGCTTTTCAACACGGGAAGGTGTTACAAAAAAATTAAAGGTGAACTTTTCCAGTGATTATATGAATCTGATTGGTTCAAAGATAGATGGTCTCAAAAGGGGAATAACAGATTTTATACGCACCGGGCTTAATGAATTTGAAAACGGAGAAATCAAACTGTTCCCTAACCCTGTTACCGATGAATTTACCATTCAAATTCCAAATGCAACAATTGAATTCATTGAATTGTACGATTTAAATGGACGGTTAGTTTTATCCTCCGATAAATCAGAAACCATTAACATCAGCCACATTAATGCAGGGATCTATGTTGTAAAGATACGGGATAGTAAAAACATTGTTCGATATCAAAAAATAGTTAAAGAGAATTAGTTATTTAAGTTACATTAATCAATTCAATTTCCAGGAACGTATACTTTCTGGAAATTTTTTTTACTGAAATAGTATAAATAATCATGATATCAACGACAAAGCCCCTTCCTATTTCCTTTTCTAGCGATAACTTTTTGAAGCTTCGAAATAAATGAATCGATAATTTATGTTAATTTCTTCTTTTTGTTTTTATTTATACTTCCAAACAGAAAATATTTTCCTTTAAATGGAAGACAACGAGTTTGAGATATTGTTTCGGAAGCTTTATCCTGTTTTATGTCGTTACGCTTTTTTGCTTGTGAAGGATCAGGCAACTGCTGAAGACATTGTTCAGGAGCAGTTTGCCTATTTGTGGGAAAACGACGATCGGCTTAAAATAATTTCTGATGAAGCTTATCTGTTCAGAGCGGTTAAAAACAAATCGATCAATTATCTACAGAGTTATTCCAAACAAAACAGGCAGGAATTAAATCATGTCAATGAAAATTCATTCGTTTCAAATTCAACCAATGAATGGATGGAACATAATGAATTGCAACAACTCATTCATCAGGCCATGGAGCAACTTCCTGAACGGTGTTTTACCATTTTCTATCTAAAACGATTTGAGGAATTATCGACCAAAGAAATCGCTTCCAAACTTTCAATTTCGGAGAAAACAGTTGAAAATCAAATGACTATTGCCATTCGAAAAGTAGCTGATTATATGCGTAAATACTGGGGTTATAAAATTTAAGCTTCCATTTGGGGGATAAATGCTTTTGACTTGCCTTCGTTGTATAAACCGAAAACTACAGCTATGGATTTAGAACTGGCACTAAAGTATATGACTGATTCTGCCACCGAAACCGAGAGGTTAACCTTTGAAAAATGGATGGCTCAGACAGAATCGAACAGGAACGAGTATGAACATTTCCTGTCAGAATGGGATAAATCAAAAGCAACTATAAACGAATTTAAACCTGACACAAAGAGGGCATTGGCTGATTTCTCCAAAAAAGTATCAATGGTTGGGCATAAGAAACAGGCAAGAGTCAAGACCTTCCATATTTCACAATGGAGAGCTGTTGCAGCAGCAGTTGTTCTTCTGGTTGCAACCACTCTTTTTGTCCTCTATAAAACAGGAACGATCCAACATCAGGAAACTTATACGGTTTACTCCACGCTCGACAGTATAAAATCAATTCAACTTCCCGATGGTTCGCAGGTTTGTTTAAATAATTATTCGGAACTAAGATTTGCTAAATGGAAAAGAAATGGTGAGCGAAAAGTATTTCTCAACGGGGAAGCTTTTTTTGATGTCGCCCATAATCCGAAAAGACCTTTCGTCGTTCAAACAACTCATGCAAAAACCCGTGTACTGGGGACTTCGTTTAACTTAAAGGCTAGTGAAAAGGTCGATATTGTATCGCTGGTGACTGGCAAAGTTGAATTTTGCACAAACGATTCTCAAAATCTCGTTGTACTTGCTCCTGGCGAAATGATTAAATACAGCCATTACAATAATCAAATAGAAAAATTGGCCTTTCAGGATAAAAACTTCATGGCATGGAAAACAAAAAAGCTCGAATTCAACAACACTTCCATTTCCAATGTTATCAGTTCAATTTCAGAATACTATCATGTTTCTGTTTCGGGTAATTTTACCGGATTTGAAGAGTATTCGCTCTCAGCTGACTTCAACGACCAGCCAGTTGAGAAAGTTCTGTCTGTTCTTGAAATTACCTGGGATGCACAAATGTCTGTTCGGAATGACACTCTTTATATCGATTTTAACTAACGGGATAAATCAGAATTTATGAAACGAGTTAATTATTTCACCGCGTTAGTTGTTTTTGCATTTTTGATTCATATTCAGTGTTTTGGAGGCGCGCTTCAAACCGATCAAATTGTGAAGTTGCAAAAGGGAAGCTATACCCTCGAAAACATCTTTAAAACATTGGAGACAATTCCTAACCTCAAAATAAGCTATAATGCCAGTACTCTTCCTATGGATATGAAAGTGGATGTAGAAAAAACAAATCCCACATTGAAAGAGTTAATCACTTACATCGAAAAATCAGGGAGGGTTGAAGGGATCATAAACGATAATTATCTGGTATTCCGACTGAAAAAAAACGAAAAGGAGTATCGTATTAAAGGGGCAGTCAATGATTCAGAGAATGGTGAATCGATCGTTGGGGTCAATGTATACATCAAAGGTACAGGTCAGGGTGTTGTTACCGACGTTGATGGAAGATATAGTCTGGCAATGGTTCAGGGCACTTATACCCTTGTCTTTAGTTTTATTGGTTTTTCAACCCAGGAAATAGTGGTAAATTTTTATTCAGATCAAACGCTCAATATTCAATTAAACCAGATAAAGACAGAGCTTAGAGAAATTGAGGTTATTGCCCAGCGGAAGTTTTTCGGGAACATGGAATACGGGAGAGGGATTTCTACGGTAAAATCAAAAGAGATTGAAAAGATCAGCTCCTCCAATGCTTCAGACATCCTTCATGCACGTCTTTCCGGGGTTTGGGCAACCAAAACTTCGGGCGCACCAGGTGATCAGCAGAAGATTCGTGTCCGCGGGCAAACATCCTTCTTTTCTTCTGCTGAACCTTTGTATGTGATAGATGGTGTTCCGGTTCCCATTGTAAACCTGGCCAGTTTGGGCATTGCCGATTTGAACATGAACGACATTGATAATGTAACCGTGCTGAAAGATGCTTCATCAACTGCCTTATACGGTTACCAAGGAGGTAATGGGGTAATCCTGATTGATACCAAACAAAGCAGTGATAGCAAAATCAGTTTTTCTTATAAAACAGGGCTGCAATGGTTCAACAACTATTACGACCTGATGAATACAACCGATTTTCTTGAATCATTGCAACTAGCTAAGGATAAGATTAATTCACAACTTTTTAAATTTTATCCTGAATACATTAATACCTTATGTGATCATAACCGTCAGGATGAAATTTTCAGGAATGGAATTGTCAATGAATACCAGCTTTCGGGCGGGGGCAATACAAAAGGTTTAAAATATTATTGGTCGGGAAATTATACAGGGCAAGCTGGTATTTTGCCCGGTTCAGCTTATAAACGAGGAACATTTACAACAAGGCTAAGCAAAACATTTGGCAATAAACTGGCATTAAGCGCCAGTTACAGGGGGAGCTTTCAGAACAATGAAAACAACCAGAATACCTATGGCGGAAACCGAATTATTTTTGAAGGAATCAACAAATCGCCTTGTTTGGAATGCACCCCCGATTCTTTAATCTATAAAATTGTAGGCAAGGATGTAACCTATTATAAACGTATTCATTACGGTTATGTACCTTTAAACAGCAGTGAATCGTTGCAATCCATCATCGATAATAACAATACAAGTCTTACTGTTAACAATCATGCAATAAGTTTTTTTGCCAAATATTCAATTACAAAGGAGTTGAGTGTTAATGTGATGGAATCGGCCATGATGCGGTCGTCAGTGTACAGTTCCGATGCACAATATTATTCCGATCAATCTTTTACTTCCCAAAAATCAGATATACTATTTAAAAGTGATGAAGATGTTAGGCTTCTCAACCATCAGGTGAATGTTAGTTATAACAAAACGTTGGGGTTAAATGAAATCAGCATAGTGCTGGCTAACCGTTACTATACCGATAATTTGTGGTGGACAGTTGATACCTTGGGACGCGAACTACCGGAACATTATACAATACGTAATTCAATGGCAGGTTATGGGATGCAGGGATCGGTAATACGTAAAATGAATACTGGCCTGGCTCATATAAGTTACAATTACCGAAATACCTATTTTGCTTCTGTTATAGCAAATGCAAGTTGGTTAAAAGAAGGGGTATTTACCAATAATTTCGATTTATTTCCATCTGCGTCGGTTAGCTGGAACATGGCCAACGAACCTTTTATGACCAGTACTAACTGGATCAATGAATTGAACCTGTATTCCAATTTTGGGATCAGCGGCAATTATCCCTTGAGTGGGCTGGCCAATGATATTTATACCTATGGCGATTATTCAGAGGGAGGCGCAGTCACTGAATCTTATCCTTATATCGAACAGTTTGCCAACCATCACCTAAAACACGAAAGCACCAGGGAGCTGGACTTCGGTTTTAAATTTTCGGCGCTCAATAACCGTATTCGATTAAACGGGGCATTGTATAAAAAGCAAATTGGCAATCAGATTATACAGCGCTACATTCCCGATTATTATGGCGGCGGCAACATTTTTGTTAACCTGGGCGAAATTGCCGTGAAAGGCTATGAACTGGAGTTGGAAGCAGTTCCTGTTTCCACGGCTAACTTTGACTGGCACCTGATTGGGAATTTCTCATCATCGCAACAAAAGGTTACTGAACTGGCCGGCGATGAAGATATTACATTTTATAACGAAGACATTTTGTTTCCCGAATTCATTGTAAAAGAAAATGAACCGCTTGGTAATATTTACGGATATAAAAGTTTAGGAAAATGGAAAGAGGAATACAAGAACAATAGAAGTTATGTCAAAGTTTCCAACATGGCCTTTTATAATAGCGATACTACTGATACAAAAATTACCGAAGGTGATAAGGTTGTCATTGGAAATTCGATTCCCGATTTCACCTGGAATTTAAACAGCTCTTTCAGGTATAAGAATTTTACGCTCGATGTTTCGTTGTATTCGGTCTGGGGCGTTGAAAAATACAATGCAACCCGTGCAGCCACTATCATGACAGGGTTAAACCGTGACGTAATTAGTTTATACAACGATTCAATTTTAATATTAGGGAAAGCCGCGTTTTACGAATCGGACCTGTTTATCGACGATGCTAGTTTTATTCGCTTAAAATCGTTAACGATTGGTTACACCTCCCCTAAAAAAATAATGGGTATAAAATGGGCGTTATCACTTAGTTTCGAGAATCTGATCACCATTACTAATTACAGAGGGTACGATCCTGAGGCGACCATTTATACCGACAATAATTTTTCCGATAATGCCATCGATAAAGGAGCTTACCCATCGCCAAAATCGGTTTATGCCAAAATCAGTCTTCAATTTTAACTTTTTACAGTATGAAATCACTTCAGAAATATAAATCAAAAGCAAAACAGTTAATCATCATTACAGCCATGATTCTGTTTGTAATTAGTTTATTTATTTCGTGTAACCTTGTTTTCCACCCCGAAGAACTGGTTATTGCACAACTTAAAAGTGCCGATGATTATGAAACGGCCATTAAAGGCACGTATGCAATATTTACAGAGATGCTAAGTTATGATAATTTTTATTATCCCAACCTAAAAGGTGATGACCTTTCTTGTTATCCTGCATTTTATGCACCTTTATATTCTTCAAATCTTTGTAAAACAATTAATATAGGTACAGCTACCGGAGAAAATGAAGGTGAATATTATTCTATTTGGACCGATTTATACAGCGTTATTGCATCAACAAACAATATTATTACCCAGTATGAAAAGCAGGGAAATGCAAGTACCGAGATTGATAAACTGGTGGGTGAAGCTTATCTAATACGCGCTTACTGCTATTTTAGGTTAACACGTGTATATGGAAAAGTAGCGCTGATTGATAATACCGATGTGGATTATTCCGTTGGACTTGAGTCGGTTGAAGAAATCTATGAATTTATTGAGAGCGATTTATTGGTTGCCGGACAATTGTTGCCCGATAACAACAACTCTGCCCGTGTTCCTTATGTAAGCCCGCACAAAGGGGTGGTAAAAGCCATATTGGCCGAAGTATATTTAAGTTGGGCCGGTTATCCGTTAAAGGATATAACTAAATATAAAATGGCGGCCAACACGGCATTGGAGGTAATTGAAAACACCGATAGTTACGGCATTGGTCTTTTAGCAGATTTTGCCGCTTTATGGAGTAATACCGATTTATACAATAAGGAATCGCTTTTCGCAATCTATTTTCCTTATCCGACCGGGCCCCAATTTTTTGGTGAAGAATACCTCTTTAAAGCCGATAACGATTCCATTATTGCAAATAAATCACAACCGTTAAGTTTCTATTCAGTTGAGTCAAAGTTTTTTAATAATTATCCAGATAATTACAGGGGAAAAATAACTTTTTATGACACGATTTATTACTTTGATACTGAGATTTCTAATGGGCAAATAAAGCATACAATAAAAATTATTAGCATTGATACAATGCCTGTTTGTGCTGCCATGGGTTTTCATAAATTCTATTATGACCTGATTCCATTGGGAGAATACGGCAGCTATAAAGAATCATATTTAGGAAGTCAAAAAATCTATCTGTTCAGATATGCACAAACGCTGTTAACATTTTCTGAAGCAATGGCCCGCTCGGGGCAGTTAAATGATAAAGCTTACGAGTGTGTGAACATGATCAGGCGCAGGGCAAACCATGTCGATTTGTATTCGCCTTCGGTTTATGATCTTCAACCAGGCATTTCAGCCGAAGCCTTTGCCGATTCGGTAGTTCAGGAACGGGCATGGGAACTTTGTGGCGAACCCGAAGGCCGCTGGTTCGACATTGTACGCCTCGATAAGATTGGAGAGTTGAAATCGTTGCGCGACCCCGGTGAAGGAGGCTTTCCCCGTTTGTACGATAAAAGCGAATATTTTTATCCCATTCCGCAAGGAGATATCAATTTGAACCGAAATTTGGAAGGAGAATAAAAATGACAGAAATGTACTGAACTAAACCCAAAGAATGAAACGAATAAAGACACTTGTCGTATTGTTGCTTTTTCTTGTAATGGCTATATGTCCCGGTTATGGGCTGTCATTACAACCTGATCAAACAGTTCAGTTATCCAAGGGGAGCTATACCCTCGAAAACCTTTTTAAAACACTGGAGACTGTTCCGAACCTCAAAATAAGCTATAATGCCAGTACTCTTCCTATGGATATGAAAGTGGATGTAGAAAAAACAAATCCCACATTGAAAGAGCTAATCACTTACATCGAAAAATCAGGGAGGGTTGAAGGGATCATAAACGATAATTATCTGGTATTTCGTCTGAAAAAGCTTGAAAAAGAATATCATATTAAAGGGGTCGTCAATGATTCGGAAAATGGGGAACCGATTCTTGGGGTAAATGTGTATATCAAAGGAACCGGCAAAGGTGTTGTTACAAACGTTGATGGAGGATACAGTCTGGCAATGGTTCAGGGCACTTATATCCTTGTTTTTAGTTTTATTGGTTTTTCAACCCAGGAAATAGAGGTAAGTTTTTATTCAGATCAAACGCTCAATATTCAATTAAATCCAATAAAGACAGAACTTACTGAAATTAAGATTACCGCTCAACGCAAGTTTTTTGGGAATATGGAATATGGAAGGGAAATCCCCATCATAGATTCGAAGGAGATAGAAAAGCTTTCAACTAACAATGCTTCCGATATACTCCATGCACGGCTGGCAGGTGTATGGGGCACCAAAACCTCAGGTGCACCCGGCGACCAGCAAAAAATACGGATCCGTGGACAAGCCTCGTTCTTCTCATCAGCCGAACCATTGTATGTAATCGATGGTGTGCCGGTACCCATTGTAAACCTTGCCAGTTTGGGCATTTCAGACCTGAATACCAACGATATTGAATCGATTACTGTACTTAAAGATGCCTCATCAACGGCTTTATATGGTTATCAGGGAGGAAATGGGGTAATTCTGATTGACACAAAACAAAAAAGCGAGAATAAACTCAATTTTTCTTACAAATCAGGCATCCAATGGTTCAATAACTTTTACAACCTGATGGGCACAAAAGATTTTCTTGAATCGCTGGACTATGCAAGAAAGACAATCTCCTCAAGTTTACGCAACTTTTATCCAGCCTATTCCGATACATTGTGCGACCACAACCGCCAGGCAGAGATATTTAAGTTAGGCGTTATCAATGAGGTTAACCTTTCGGGTGGGGGACAACGAAATTCTTATAAGTGCTATTGGTCAGGAAGTTATATTGACCACAAGGGGATTTTGTCCGGATCGGAATACAAAAGGGGTACAGTTACAATGCATGTTGGGCGATCTTTTGGGAAAAAACTGGCAATGGATCTGAGCTATCGTGGAAGTTATCAGTACAACAAAAACAATCAAAATGAATACGGGGGTAACCGCATAATTTTTGAGGGGATCAACAAATCGCCCTGTTTGGAAGATACCCCTGATTCACTTATCTATAATTCAATGGGGGCAAGGTATAAAAGGATACATTACCGTTACGGTGTGCTGAACAACTCGGAACTATTACAGGATATTATTGATGAAAGCAACGTAAAACTAACCATCCAGAACCATGCTGCCAGCATCATGGGCAGGTACAGCATTAACCAACACTGGAGTATCAACGCCATCGAATCAATGCTCTACCGAAAGACAAGGTATAATTCCGATTCATGGAAACTTTATGAATATCAATATGAAACTACTAAACTGGAATCATACCTTAGCCCGATCATTTTTACCAGCGACGAAGAGGTGCGGCTGATCAATCATCAGGTGAACCTGACTTACAACCAATCGTTCGGGGCTCATAACCTTGGACTGGTAGTCGCCCAACGTTACTATGCCGATAACCTATGGTGGAACGTCGATACCATGCTGAACAGCCTGCCGGAACACTATTCGCTCAGGAACTCGATGGCCGGTTACGGACTACATGGATCTGTAATCCGCAGATTATCCTCATACATTGCCCACGTAAGTTACAATTTCCGCAAAACCTATTACCTGTCGGCCGTTGCAAACCTTAGTCGCCTTAAAGAAGGGTTGTGTATCGACTATTACACCCTCTTTCCTTCGGTTTCCTTAACTTGGGAACTGTCGCAGGAGCCTTTTCTTTCAGGGGTAAAAGAAATTGATGAGTTGAGTGTTTATACCAATTATGGGACAAGTGGGAATTACCCACTCAACGGGCTGTCGAACGACCTTTATAGCGAAGTCTCTTATTCTGATGGCAGCTCAACATCCGAAGGCAACTACTATGTGTCACTACTGGCAAACCATTACCTGAAGCACGAAAGTACCACCGAATTTGATATTGGCCTTAAAAGTTCGCTGTTTAAAAACCGATTGAAAGTAAGTGCCGCCGGGTATAACAAACAAATTGGGAACCAAATCATCAAACGCAATATACCCTACTATTACGGTGGTGGGGAAATGTACCTTAACCTTGGCGATATTGAGGTTAATGGCTATGAAATAGGCTTTGAGGCTATTCCTGTGCAAAGAAAAGATCTCAACATCTACCTGATGGGAAATTTTTCCTCATCAAAACAAAGGGTCAGCCGGATAGCTGATGACCAGGATATGATATTCTACACCAAAGATGAATTGTTCCCCGAATTTATTGTAAAAGAGAATGAGCAATTGGGCGACATTTATGGGTACCGCTGTATGGGGAAATGGGACAATTCGTTTGATACCAAACAATATTACAAACTGGGCAACATGGCATTCCTGAACAATGATACAACTTCACGTAAACTGAACGAGGATGATAAAGTGGTGATCGGTAATTCAATCCCTGATTTCACTTGGAATTTCATCGCTTCGTTTCAATACAAAAACTTCAGCCTCGATTTGTCGCTCTACTCTGTCTGGGGGGTTGATAAATACAATGCTACCCGTGCGGGGACCATCATGACCGGATTGAACAAAGATGTTTTGGGTTTTTACAAAGACACGCTCACCGCTATTATCGAAAATGAATTCTATGAATCATCTCTATTTATTGAAGATGCCAGCTTTGTGCGGCTAAAAACAGTAACGATCGGGTACGAACCGGATAAAAAATTCTGGAATGCCCAATGGAATTTTTCGTTGGCTTTTGAGAACCTCCTCACGTTTACCAAATACAAAGGATATGATCCCGAAGCAACAATTTATACCGACAACAACTTCTCTGACAATGCTATCGACAGAGGGGCCTATCCCTCTCCCCGATCCATAATTTTTAAAATTGGCCTCAAATTCTAAGGAAACGATATGGAAAACTCATTTCAAAAAAAATCAGTAAAAACGATAAAGACAAATACAATCCTTATTGTCTGTTCTTTGTCGTTGTGTATGGCACTTTCAGGATGCGACTGGTTCTTCCATTCAGAGGATACTTATATCTCCACCTTGAATTGTTACTCTGATTACGAAAATGCCATCAGCGGCACCTACGGGATTTTGGCAAAAAACATGTCATCAAAATTCTTCTTTTACCCCAACCTGAATGGCGATGATATGTATAATGGCTTGCCTCACTACACTCTTTTTTATAAACCTTATGCAAGTTGCACTGGCCGAACTTATACTGAAAATTTTGATTCAACCTGGATAAAACTTTACGGGGTCATTACATCGGCCAACAACATCCTTGTACAGTACCAGAAACTGGAAAATGCGGATGAAAACATCAAAGGAATTGTGGGCGAAGCCTACCTCCTGCGTGCCTATTGTTATTTTCGACTGACAAAAGTGTACGGTGGGGCGCCCATCATCGACAATATTGATGTAAACTACACCGTCACCCTATCTTCCTCCGAAGAAGTGCTCGAATTTGCCGAATGCGATTTGCTAAAGGCTGAAGAACTCCTCTCCAACAACCGGAGTTCTTCAAGGGTTGCAGGGGTTACGCCACACAAAGGGACGGCAAAGGCATTGCTGGCAGAGCTCTATCTCTACTGGGCAGGCTATCCGGTAAACGATGGTTCAAAATATGCTCTGGCTGCCCAGGAGGCAAAAGAGGTAATCGACAGTGCGGAATACTATGGTTTTAAACTGGAAAATGACTTTGCCAATCTGTGGAGCAAAAATGGGATGTACAGCAACGAGTCGGTCTTTACCATTTACCTGCAAGAGGAGAACAATTTGTTCAAAAGTAGGAGTTTTGTAACTATTTATTTGGATTATGATAGGACAAATTACTTCTCCTATTTTTTTGATCAATTAAGTTATTGGGGAGTTGAAACAAATTCTTACAACAACTACCCAAAGAATTACAGACGGGATATTACATTTTTAAACAATATCTATTATTACGATAACGTTTGGACTTCTACCAGGTATTCGAATGAAAAAATAGATTTATATATTGATACAATAAAAGACGAACATACCTGTATGAAACTGGGATACCGTAAATTTTTTTATGATATAACTGAAAATTCAGATACTACATTCGAAGACAGAAATATAGAAATCGAAATTACTTATTATGGGTTACAAAGAATTTATTTGTTCCGTTACGCGCAAACCCTTTTAACTTATGCCGAAGCTGCTGCACGCTCAGGGCAATTGAACGATAATGCATATAACTGCGTGAACCAAATCCGTCGCAGGGCCAATAAAGTTGACCCGTATGCCGCCTCGAAATATGACCTGCCAACAGGTTTATCTGCCGATGCTTTTGCCGATTCTGTTGTTCAGGAACGCGCATGGGAACTGGCAGGGGAAACAGAAGGTCGATGGTCAGACATGATCCGTCTGGGGTTATGCAATAATTGCTTTTTCACTATCCCGGAAGAAGATGTTATTTTAAATCCAAGTTTGGGAAGGTAATATAACAACAACAATAATCAAAAAGGATAACCCGTTTAAGTTGTCCTTCTATTTTTGTAAAGATGTGATTTTTTATAATACCGCTTTCATTATCTCTTTCACATTGTCGGTTATGCCGTAAGTATAAACATGCAGGCCAGGGACACCGTGCTTCACAAGGTCTTTTGCCTGGTGGATGGCCCATTCGGTACCAATCCGTTTTGCGGCATCATTATCTTTTGCAGCTGCAAGCCCGTTTGCCAAATCTTGTGGCAGGTCAATGCTGAATAATTTAGGAAGAACGGTGAGCTGATTTTTTACAGCAATGGGTTTAATTCCCGGTAAAATGGGAACGGAAATACCTGCTGCACGGCATCGGTCAACAAAATTGTAGTATTTCTGATTGTCGAAGAACATTTGGGTTACAATGTATTCGGCACCGGCATCAACTTTTTGTTTCAGATAGCGAAGATCGATTTCGAGGTTTGGCGCTTCAAAATGCTTTTCGGGATAACCGGCCACGCCAATGCAAAAATCAAGGGGCGCACTATTTTTAAGGTCAGGGTCGAGGTATTTCCCGTTTTTCAACCCAACAATTTGTTCCACCAATTCATTGGCATTTTTATTTCCGTCGGGTGCAGGGGTAAAAACGGCTTCTTGTTTTAAGCCATCGCCACGAAGTGCCAACACATTTTTAATCCCCAGGAAATCGAGATCGATCAGAACATGCTCGGTTTCACTTCGGGTAAAGCCACCACAAAGAATATGTGGAACAACCGGAATACCATACTTGTGCTGAATGGAAGCTGCAATGGCCACTGTTCCCGGGCGTTTGCGCACAATCCTTTTTTCGATCAAACCATCTTCGCGGGTACGGAATTCAAACTCATCGCGATGGGTGGTAATGTTGATATACTTTGGATCAAATTCGAGCAACTGCTCAATGGTGTCGTATAATTTATCGCCCCGGCTACCCTTCAACGGTGGAAGCAGTTCAAATGAAAAAAGTGTTTTTTTCGAATTGTTTATGATGTCAATTACCTTCATGGCTGGTTTTATTCTAATAATTTTTTGACTTTTTTCTCAATTTTTTCAGTTTCGCGCTCAAACTTCGATTTTCGGTGGTATTGGTCCCAGTAATAAAGCGCTCCGGCAGCAACAACAATACCAATAAGTATCCCAATAATCAAACCTTTATTGAATTTCTTCTTTTCCATGAACGTGATTTTTAGTTCGTCACGAAAATACAAATAATTCCAAATAATCGTGATCGAAAAAAAAGTTGCGTTGCATAGTGCGGTTTTGCAAAAAAAAATGCCGGATGATCAAACCCGGCATTCCAAACGATTTTTTTACCTATTTTTTCTTGTCGAGGATCTTTTCAATCTCGTCCATCACTTTGTTCATGGCAACAATGGTTTTATCAAAAGGATCGGTCGAGGTCATATCAACGCCCGCTTTTTTGAGCAGTTCAATTGGGTAATCCGATCCGCCTGATGAAAGGAAGGTCATGTATTTTTCCAACGTACCCGGTTCGCCATTCATCACCTTTTCGGCCAGCGAGATGGAAGCTGTGAATGATGTACTGTACTGATAAACATAGAAGTTGTAATAGAAATGGGGAATAAACGCCCATTCCATATTGATATATTCGTCGACGAAACAGATTCCCTTGTCTTGTCCATAGTACCTTTTTACAATGTCGGAATAAATCGTCGAAAAGTCGTCGCCGGTAAGTGGCAACCCTTGTTCAGCTGTTTCGTGTATTTTCAGTTCAAACTCGGCAAATTGGGTTTGACGGAACAACGTACCTTTAAAACGGTCGAGCCAGTTCATCAATAACGAAAGTTTCACATCATCGTCGGCAACCCTGGTAATCATGTAATTGAATAGCAACACTTCGTTGAATGTAGAGGCTACTTCGGCCACAAAAGTTTCATAATCGGCCAATGGGTATGGTTGGGTTTTATTCGAAAAATAACTCTGCATGGTATGACCCAGCTCATGAGTCATGGTACTAACATCATCGTACAGATCGGTGTAGTTAAGCAGAATGTAAGGATGTCCGTCGTAATCTGATCCGTTGGAATAAGCACCCGATTGCTTTCCAGGTGTAGGATATACATCGATCCAACGATTGTCGATTACCTTTTTCACGGTCGAAACGTATTCGTTACCCATGGGTTTAAGCGATTCCAATATAATTTTCGTAGCCTCTTCGTAGGTATATTTCAGGTTGATGTCTTTTACTACCGGAGCATAAAGATCGAGATATTTAAGGGTATCGACCCCCATCATCCGTTTTTTGATTGAAAGATAACGGTGAAACGCGGGCAGGTTTTTATTCACGTTCTCAACAAGCGATTTGTACACTTCAACCGGAATATTGCTGGGAGAAGTGGCCGATTCGAGCGATGATTCGTAATGGCGGGCTTTTGCATTGAACATATCTTTTTTCACATTCCCGTAAAGCATTTCACCATAAGTTGCCTTGTATTTTGCATAATTATTCCAGAAAGCGTTGAATACAATTTCACGGTCGGCGCGGTTGGCCGAGGCCCTGTAACTATTATATTCCGAGCTTCCTACCTTCACTTTTTCACCATTGGTTAGTGTTACTTCAGGCGAAGGCATTTCTGCATTTGAAAAAGTGTTGTAAGCTGAATATGAATTATCAGTTATCATCCCGGCAAGCGCCATGATCCGTTCTTCAGGCTCGGAAAGGGAATGTTTCTTTGTTCTGAACAAGTTTTCAAGTTTGATACGGTAAACTGCAAGTTTTGGATCTTGCTTCAGAAAACCATCGATCACGCTCCAATCAACCGATAGAATCTCCGGATCGATGAAAGCCGACTTAGCCCCGAAATCGGAAAAGAGCTGTTGCAACTCCTGTTTCATACCGGAGTATTTCATGTCGCGGGTATCGAGGTCGGAATTCATACCGGCATAGATATAAAGTTTCGTCGCTTCTTTCGCGATGGACGAATTGTATTCGAGGCACTTTAATAAATTATCAGCCGATTTGGTAAGCGTACCTTTGAATTTTTCAACTTCGCCAAGCCTTTTGGTAATTTCATCTTTGGCTGTACGCCATTCAGTATCCGACTTAAAAATGCCGCTTAAATTCCATTTGAATTGATCTGGAATTTCTTCCCTGTTTTTTTGACTGTATCCGTTCATGGTTGCAAAAATGCAAAAAACCAGAACAATTACAGCTTTCGATA
>Ga0209373_10000830_pt1 | contig 42594 bp, 33 predicted proteins | sample Higcelweek5metaG_FD_187173 | JGI IMG/M metagenome (GOLD analysis project Ga0209373, IMG submission 187173) | Freshwater pond sediment microbial communities from the University of Edinburgh, under environmental carbon perturbations - High... | ecosystem: Environmental > Aquatic > Freshwater >... | reverse complement strand
TTGGGCTTAAAGGTTTTTTGCTGACCAACCATTTTATCGATGGAGGCGCTACCGGTATCTCTTTGCTGATATCCGCGATAACCGATATCCCTTTGTATATCTTGCTCATTATCATCAATATTCCGTTTGTCGTACTCGGATTCTCGGTGATCGGCAAAAACTTTGCCATTAAAACAGCAATGACGATTGGCGGACTGGCCCTGGTAGTTGCAACCGTGACTTTCCCCGATGTTACGCAGGATAATCTGCTGGTGGCCGTGTTTGGCGGAGGATTTCTCGGAGCCGGAATCGGCCTTTCGGTCAGGGGCGGGGCCGTGCTCGACGGTACCGAGGTGCTGGCCATCTATTTAAGCCGGAAACTCGGTACTACCATTGGTGACGTGATCATCATGATCAATGTGATCATCTTTTCGGCAGCCGCCTATTTTTTGTCCATCGAAATTGCCCTCTACTCCCTGCTAACCTATCTCTCAGCCTCAAAAACACTCGACTTTATCGTGGAGGGTATCGAAGAGTACACCGGGGTTACCATTGTCTCAACCTACAATGATGAAATCCGCAGAATGATTATTACCACTATGGGCCGCGGAGTCACTGTTTATAAGGGCAAACGGGGATATGGCAAACAGGGGGAATCGAGCGATACCGATATCGTTTATACCGTGGTCACCCGGCTCGAACTGAACCGGCTGAACCTCGAAATATCCAAAATAGATCCTCAGGCATTTGTTGTCATGAGCAGAATCAAGGGCACAAAAGGCGGAATGATCAAGAAACGGCCGTTAGATCATTGATTAGTCTATCTTTGTCGTCGGAGACTAAAAGCGGAAGTGAACATGGATCTGGACCTTACGATATTTTCTGTATTATTCATTTTTGCCACCGTAATCACCTTCTCGGTGGCATACCTGGCCTGGAGGAAAAGATCCGTTACGGGTGGACTCGACCTTACCTGGCTCATGATAGCTTCCGGGATCGGAACCTTTTTTCTGATTTTTGAAACCGCTGCTCCAACAATGGCACAGAAGATCTTTTGGGCCAAACTGGAGTTTTTCGGTGGATTAACCACTCCGGTTTTTTACCTGATGTTTGTGTTCCGTTATATCGGGATGGAGAAAATCCTATCGGTAAAAAATATCGTCTGGCTATTCACTATCCCTGCTATAACCATGGCTCTCATCCTGACCAATGAGTACCATCACCTGTTTTGGCCCGGATTTTCAGAGATCTCTGAAAAGACCAACCTGATGCTCTATTTCCACGGGATTGCTTTCTGGATCGGATATGTGGCATATACCTATATTTTGCTGCTGATTGCCACTCTGTATCTGATCCGCTTCATTATCTGGCACTCCCAAACGTTCCGCACCCAAGCCTGGATAATACTGATCGGCAGCCTGTGCCCCTGGTTAGCCAGCGTGATTTACCTGACCGGTGCAAACCCCTTCCCCGGCATGGATCTGACCCCCTTCAGCATGATCCTCAGCGGAGCCTTGATGGTTTATGGAATCCTGTATTACGGGCTCCTCGACCTGGTTCCGGTAGCCCGCGAAATTCTCGTGGAAACCATGACCGATGGAATTCTGGTCATCGACGGCCACAACAGAATTCAGGACATCAATGAATCAGCATTGTCATTCTTTGGCATCCAAAATAAAAACATTATCGGATCGCCTGCCGACTCTTCGGTGATCACTGAAACAGGACTGCTGCTGGCTGTAACGAATCAACAATCTGGTAGCACGATCGAAATTACCAATGACAACGCAACCAAATCATTCCGGATCATTAAACAGGCGATCGAAAAACAATCGGGTAGTCATCTTATTGTTATTCATGACATTACTGACCTGGTAGCCCAGAAAATGAAGATCAGTGCCGGCGAGGAACGCTACAGGAACCTGTTTACGATGTTTCGCCTGATGGCGGATAATATGCCCGATATGCTCTGGGCAAAGGATCTCCATAAAAACTTCACTTTTGTGAATAAGGCCACCTGTGAAATTCTACTGAATACGAAAGATACCGAAGAGCCAATCGGTAAGCCATTTCAGTTTTTTGCTGACCGGGAACGGCTCAAGTGTCCTGAAAAGGCCGATTGGTACACCTTTGAGGGGCAATACTATGACTCGGATGAAGTGGTGATGAACACCGGGGAAATGCAAAATTTCAATGAGTATGGCAATGTTCTGGGCTCCTTTATTTATCTGGATGTATGGAAGGCCCCGATTTTCGATAAAGATGGCAAAATGATTGGCATTGTAGGAAGCGGACGGGATGTTACCATTCAAAAACAGGCTGAAGCAGCCATCTATCAAAAGAACCTGCTTCTGAATGCCATCACCACCGCCACAGCTTTGATGGTTCAGGGGAATGTTTCCGACGAAAGCATTGCCGAAGCCATGGACCTGGTGAGCAAAACGATTGGCATCAGCCGGTTCTACATTTTGGAACAGCTCCATGCAGAAGAGGATGCAACCCGATATATGTGTCTCCGGTATGAATGGACCGACGGGACCGTAACTCCAATGATTAATAATCCCGATGCCACAAAGATATCAATCAGTCAGTTTGGCCTGACATGGCATGAATCCCTCTCTTCGGGTAAAACTGTTTCGGGTCTGGTCAGCGAGTTTCCTGAAAATGAGCGGGCTATCCTGGAATCACGCGGTATCAAATCTCTGCTTCTCACACCCATCATCGTCGATCACGCTCTCTGGGGTGTCGTGGGAATGGAGGATTGCCTCCACGAAAGGGAATGGATGCCCTCCGAAGAGAAGATTCTGACTGCTGCCGCTAATACGGTCGGCACCTTTTACATGGGAAAACAGCGACAGAAAGAACTGATTACCGCCAAAGGAGAAGCCGAGGAAAGCGAACGACTCAGATCCGCATTCCTGGCCAATATAAGCCATGAAATCAGATCCCCGATGAACGGCATCATTGGTTTTACCGAGTTGTTGAAAGAATCGGACCTGACCGGCGATGAAAAGAAAACCTACATCGATATCATTGAGGAAAGCGGATCCCACATGCTCACCATTATTAATAACCTGGTGGATCTGTCGAGAATTGAATCGGGGAAAATGGAGGTCTGGTTTTCAGATGTCAATATTGGCGATCAGATTGGAATCCTTTATGAACAGTTCAAACCGGAAGCAGAGGATAAGGGTATTATGCTGTCATTGAAATATACCCAGCCCGAAAAAAAACTGATCGTGAATACCGATGAGGACAAAGTTCTTGCCGTGCTCACAAACCTGCTGAAAAACGCGATTCACTTCACTCACCAGGGCACCGTGGAATTTGGATATACCGAACAGGGAGAGAACCTGGAGTTCTTTGTCAGGGATACCGGTACCGGAATCGACCTTGACAAACAAAAGATCATTTTCGACCGTTTTATTCATGCCAATGTATCACACGGACATGCCCCCCGGGGAACCGGACTGGGCCTGGCCATTGCCAAAGGCTATGTTGAACTCCTCGGCGGTAAAATCTGGATGGAAAGCGAAGTCGGGAAAGGCTCGGTCTTTTATTTTACCATCCCCCTCTCCATTTAACTCCCGTTACGCGTTACTCGTTACGCGTAACGATAGAAAGTGTAACAATCTCATGCGGTTTCAATCTCACCCGGATACTCTTCCCGCTCACCATCGGTTTATTCACTGACTCCATAGGCAGCTCAATAATATTAACCCGATTGGCGCTGGTCACCGCTACCGGCAGGGTAATTTCGGCCACGGTTTCCTTTCCGTTCACTTCAGCCAGCCTGATGGTCAGTCCTTTGGCGTCTTCAGCCTGTTTGATGCCGCTCATGACTACCTCTTTAGGTGAAACCGATATTAATGAGCCACTTTCAGGCCGGGTGGCATGAGTCTTGGTCAGAGCCAGTGAAGGCGGTTCTGCCGCGTACACCGGCACATTGAAATTCTCTCCTTCGGCCCAAACTCCGTTGGTCCAGTCTCCGGCATGCGGAAACAGCGAATACTGAATGTGGTTAATCCCCATATTAGGGTAAATATCAGGATAATAGGAAGCGCGTAATAATGATAGCCTCAATTGCCCGTCCTCAAAGGAGTGGCCGAATTTTGTGCGATTCAGCAAAGCAATGCCGTTTTTGCCGTCGGAGACATCCACCCATTGCTGGGCCGGAACTTCCTGCCCCTTTACCGACCGGCTGACCACATCGAAAGGCACCTGGCTGTTGAAAACCGGGCTTTCGATGGCAAGATCAAACGTGGTCTTCAGGAAAGGAGCGGGATTGACTCCGTCGCCGGTTTCAAACCAATGAGCCTCCAAATCGAAATCGATACGCGGATAGCTTTTGTATATATGCGTGCGCTGGATGAATTTCGATTTGCCCCATTTTTTGATAACCTCAATGGTTGCCCGCACCGGTCCCCTCTCGATGATCGACACACTGACCACATCGGTTACATCAAATATTCCCACATATTTACCTATTGTCCAGGCACTCATTCCGTTAGGGGCTTCCATCCAGATGCGCATCTGGTTCAGCCGGCCATTGGCAGCGACATACTCTTTTCCGGTTCGTTTATCCAGTAACCCGATAATATCTCCGGTCTTCATATCCAGATTGACTTTGAACCAATCGGTTTCGAAAACTCCCTCTTTTTCAGGAATCTGTTCAACCGATGACCCCGGCTTTTGCGCATCCACGTAAAAAGTCCGGTAACCCCCGGCCGGCATGCTGTCAACCACAAATTCAATGGTCGAGCGATATCCCGGAGGGAATACCCGGCCCCCGATGATCTGGGCAGGGTATGCCCGGCCCGAACCATCACGAACCATCATCGTGGCTACGGCATTTCCATCGGCAGGCGTAACCTGGTCATAGTCATAATAATCAGTCCATGAAGTGAGCGCAGCCGTGGCTGGTTTTTCGTGCGAAAAGACATCGGCCTGCACTAAAACCTTGCCGCCTCTGGGTTGCATATTGAGCGCAACAATTGGCTGACCGGCGCCCGTTTTAAAAGCGATCTCATCTGAAAATTTCCGAAAATCCGTTTCGAAAATCGAATTGGCTTTTTTCTGAACCATCTTGTGATCGGCAACGGCATCCTGATAGCTTTCGTAAATGGCCGATCCCGGCAAAATATCGTGGAACTGATTGAATGCCACGGTTTCCCACAAATCCTTCAACTCTTTGGCAGGATAAGCGTCACCGCTGAGCCACCGGAGACTCGACAGAAACTCGGCGGAATACAGCGATTGTTCGCTTTTCCGGGTGTTCTCCTTGATCTCGGCAACTGATGTATAACAACCTTCAAAGATGTATTGCATCTCTCCCCTGTGAACAGGCAGTGTTACCGGCAGTTTTTCAATCGTTTTGAAGAAACTTTCAACACTGGCGAACTTGACTGACGGATACTTCGGTGTGGCATCAAGCTGGTGAATCAGCTCGATATTTTTCAGGGTCGGACCGCCCCCGTGATCACCAATCCCGGTGGGATGCAATAATTTGCGGGTGACCGGAGCAAATTGGTTAATATTGTCCTTAAGCTCTTTATGGATTTCGCCGTTATAGGTGTCGTTGGTGTAACAGAGAACCTTTGAGGAGTCAGGGCCTACCCACCAGAATGATCCGGTGTACGGAGGACATCTGAAAAAATAGTAGTAATCCATACCCGAGAGCTTCAGCATCTGCGGAAACTGCGAGATGTGGCCGAAATTATCGGGCAACCATCCTACATGGGCAGTTTTACCAAACTTATCTAGAAAGTATCGCTGACCCAGTAATAAGGAGCGACAGATAGCTTCCCCGCCTGTCAGGTTGCCGTCTCCTTCGGTCCACATCCCACCGGCCAGCTCAAACCGACCTTCGGCAACCCGTTTTTTTACTTTTTCAAAAAGCGGCGGATCAGCCAGCTCGACATGTTTATAAATCGTTGCCTGGCTCTGCAACATCCGGTAATCGGGGAACTGCTCCATAAAAGCAATCACCTGGCGGAAATTGTCGTGAAACATTTTCACACTTTCCGTATAGGGCCATAACCAGTTCATGTCCATGTGCGCATGACCGGTAATATAAATGCTGTCGCCTCTCAGATCCGGAACACTGGCAATGACACCGGCGGCGATCTCAGTAAGAATAGGTTTTACTTCAGATATTCTATGGGCTGCAATCATTTCAAGTCCCGATTTTGTTGGCGCTGTAAGGTCCCCTGTTATTCCATATACCGAGATGGCCGACGTGATTGATGAGGCTGATTTTAACATCTCCGCATCCGCCAGCACGGGCGAGGTCACTACGGCCATCAGTAATTCAGTGGCCGTCTCAGATTCGACGGGAACTTCATTGGTTCCGGCTTTACTGCTGATTTTCACCGATGCGCCGCCTTTGCTCAGAAATCCGCATAAATCATAGAGAGGAGCATCCAAACTGATCGTGGCGGATGCTTTGGGATCCAGGCTTTTCAATACGGCTCCGGCGATTTTTTTTGTGCCTGTTTTCCCGGATGCCGAAACTGTGTTCCCAATGAGTTCGCAACGCACATTGTTCAGCGTAGTCGGGCTATAATTACTGACGATGATCGACAGGGTGGCCATCTCTTTACCGACTATAGCGATTCCAATGCCGGTGATGACTGCTTCCGGGCTTTTTGCCAAACTCTCCGGTGCCGGTCGATCATTGCTGATTCTGATGCCATTGGCAGATATGGAACAAGCCATCGCCCAATCGCCTCCACCCTGATCAACCTTGATCAGCAAACGGTTCCAACCTTTTGCAAGCTGAATAGGCACCATGTCCTGATTCTCCACGTAAGATCTCTTGACCAATTGTTCCAAAACTCTGGCCCCATTGAGCCAGATAATAGCGCCGTCGTCAGAGCCAAACTTCAAAACGGCCAGCCGGTCCGACTCCGAATGAATATAAGTGAAAGCATAACCCGCACATCTGACGGTGGTTGAATAACCCTGTTTCGTGAAATCGATGAACGACGCACTCAGCTTTTTCCAACTGACTTCGCCGGCCTTTTCCCCATCTGCCGGAGTCGCTGCGGCTTCATCGATAAATGGAGTTCCCGGCAAATCCTTTGTCTGATCCGATGTAAAGGCCCCGGCAACCAGCCATTGATCGATTTTGTGTGCACCGGTCTGTCCTGAAACGGTTATCGTTCCGATGATCACTGGCAACAAAAGGAGAAATAGTCTTTTCATTTTTTTGAGTTTTACTCACTCAAAAATAGGAAAAAACATCAGGCGGCTTTGCTGAGCTTCAGGCTAATCACGGAGGCACCGAACCGACAATCCGTAATTTTTACTAAACTCGGTCTTAAATACGGAATTGTCAGAATTATCGAGTTGGATTTTATAGGAAAAATCATCATCCGTTGCAGTGGATGTCCACCAATGAGCATTTATGCTTAATTGTAAAAAGTGATCTGTGTAATAGCGATATCCACCCATCTGGGCATTAAATCCATTGATATTTTTGAGCTGAGCGCCGGCAGCTTCTTCACCTCCAAGTGAAATAATCAAGGTTTCCCATTCGGTGTCTGATGGAATATGCCAACCAACCGGACATATATTACGGGTATCATTGCTTGCATGCCAGGTATATAATCTTCCATAAGTGGCAACATTGTTTTCGTTGCCATCATAAGCCCACTGATATTTTGGCGATGTTTCATCACTGATGTCAAAAGTTGCAGGAGTAGTGGTACCAATCAAGTCGCCGTTTCGGTATTTGGTGGTTTTCAGGTTTTCAACCAGCCAAAACTGATTGCCAATCTTCACTGTATGGTAAATATTGCCATCAATATCCGTTACGGTGTTTAAAGATGTTGTAAAGATTACTTCATTACCATACGCCGTACCTTCTCCGTTTGTGGCATAAGCCCTCAAATGATAGGCAGTATTGGGCAGTAAATCGGTTATGGTGCTTGAAAAATCACCGATGCCGGCTCCATCAACTGTTTTTTGGTCAGCAATAGTTGGACCTGCCACTGTTTTCCAGCAGACGCCTCTTGATATAACCGCTGAGCCTCCGTCTGAAGTGACACTTCCGCCACCGGTTGCTGTATTCGAGGTAATAGAGGTGATCGGTAAAGTGGTCAACTCAGCAACCGTATTATTTTCTTTTTTACAACCTGTTGTGAGAAAAACGAACAGAACCGTAATCGGTAACCAGTAATTTACTTTGTTTGGTTTCATTTTTATTCCATTTTTATACGAATGTATCTCAATATGGTGGATTGAAATTGTAAAAAACGGACAGAAAAGTCAAGAAAACGTGGCTAACGGTTATGTATTTTTTCCGGATATTATTTTTGTTAATCTGCGGTTTCGTTTAAAGAATTGAGTCGGCTTTTCACCGAAGAATAGTTTGAAATCCTTAATGAAATGCGACTGGTCGAAAAAACCATGTTCAAATATTAAATCCTGATAATCAGCACAATTGTACTTCTCTTTTTGTTCCCAGATATAATTTAATCTTACAATTCTGATTAGTGTTTTTTGATTAACGCCAACTCTCGATTTGAAGTTTCTGCGTAATTTGCGATCATTCGGAGAAACGCTTTGTAACTGTGAAACCGTCGAATGTGGCGCGTTGATAATGATAGAATGATAGATGCTGTCAATCTGGTCATTTGAATTTGGGATGGCAAAATTATCCATTAAAAACCTCTGAAAAACATCAATTTTTTCTGTGAAATTCAAACAATTGTTCAAAGATTCCCACAGAGGAAGAAATATAGCCGGATCCAATTTAATATAGATATTATTCTTGCAATCATTAAAACTGATATTTAGCAACTTGGATAGCTGGCTGGTGTGGCAAACCACCACAAATGTAAAAATCGGCGGGCTGAGGATAAGATCCAGATAATTGTACAGAACGGGAGCTACAAAGAAATCTGGCAAAATCACCTCGGACTGACCTGCACGATATCTTACTTTTCCCCCAAAATGGAACATCAACGAAGCAAATCCGTTAGGGATGTGTTTGTCGAAACAAGCGTTATCATTCCTGATCCTGATTTCCTGATAGCTATGCACCAAAAAGCTGAATGGATCACCGGGTATTTCGTTCCGAATCGTCATGTTTTCTTACACTCAACCGAGAATTTTTGAAATCGGGCTGAATTTCAATAGCGCAAAGAATCTTTGGCCATTAATGTGATCACTTCATCTTCAAAATTATAAAGCTTTACAAGGGTTTGCGAAGAAACATCCGAATTCTGCGGGGTTACAACAACAAAATTCATGGCGGTGGTACTTGCCGTATTGTGATCGATCCAGGTCCCGGAATTCGCATAGATTGATTTTTGCCCCTTATGATTATCCGAAAAACTTATTTTTGCCAAATGGGTATGTCCGAAAATGACGATTCTTTTATCTGAATCCGGATTTAAAAAGTACTGAACCTTAGCCTGATCTTCCGATTCACGGGCATTGGCGGCATTAACAATAGCCTGATCAGCAGGAATATTGACGGCCACATGATTCAGCAACTGTCGTTGGTTCCAGGTATCCTGAATTCCCTTGTAAAGATTAACGTCGATTAATCCGCCCGGAGTTGTTTGGTAAGGGAGAATATCGTTTACGGAATAGTTTCCGGCGAATCCATTAATATTGGTTACGATAATCTTTTCGTCAAATTTATTGGCAATGGTATAAGCTCTTAATGCATTACTCCAGAGGTTCCAATAGGTAAATAGTAATAATTGGCTTGCATCTCCCGAAGTGTTTTGCGTGACAACCGGGGGGGTGTCGCCGGGTGTTGCAGGTTTTTGCATTATATGAAGGACTGCTATTCTGGTATAAAAGTATCCGGGAGGCAAGATGGTGCCCGGAGCAATATCCTGATTTGAAATCGGGTCAGGTGCACAAAAGAAATTGTAACGGTGGCCATGCTCAATGGCTATTTTTGGGCAGTCGGCCGGGGAATAGGTACCTAAACCCTGCTCTGCATCCCGTGCCTGGTTTATCCCCGGAAGAATGCTTTCAACATGGGCCGCAGTGATCGTTAGATCATGGTTACCAGGCACATAGGTAACCTTTATTTTTCCTTCACGGATTATACCGTTAAAAGCATCGATCACGCCTTTGTTGGCAACTGCAATGCGCTTGACAAAATCAGCCTGATCTTTTCCCTGATAAGTATCTGTGGTGGCCGGCACAAACCATTCATCAAGCATATCGCCGGCAATAACGAGTTCTTTAACATTTGGAGCCGCCTTGATCTGATATATAATCTTTTCAAGAGCCCCAAGGTTCTTGTTGCACTCCGCATAAGTGAGATCGGCGCCAAGATGTAGATCACTCATCACTACGATCATATTTCGCTCATCTCCGCCATTGTTAAAGGCGCTGATGGTATGATCAACCGGATCAGCCTTGTCACAGGAGGTAAATACGCTGGAAATTAAAATCGCCAGACATAAACTTATTGTTCTCATAATCTGTTTTTTTCAAAAATACCTATTCATTGTTGATTCAAGCTCTAAAAGCATCATCTTTTGACCAATGCATTAAATTGTTTCCGGTATTCCGATGGAGGCATACCGGCACTCTTCCTGAATTGTTTGTTGAAATGACTGAGGTTATTGAACCCACTGTCATAACACACATCCATGATGCTCAGATCGGGATTCATCAATAAATTGCAGGCTAACTCCACTTTAATTTTATTCAGATATTCGAAAATGGTGGTTCCCATATTCTGCTTGAAAAACCGGCAGAGCGAACCTTCAGCCATGTTGGTTATTTCGGCCAGTTTCCCCAGATTGATCTCTTCGCGGTAGTTGTTCATCAGGTAATCGTGAATGGTGGCAATCCGTTTGTTCCCACTGCTGAATCTCGCTTTCAGATAATCTTTGCTGGCCAGGGGAATAAACGAGTCACTCTTTCCGATGGTATCCATGATCCGTAAAAAGTGAAGAACCCGCTCGAAATTCTTCAGATAGGGCATCTGAAGCATCAGCTCACTAACCTCATTCAATGTTTGACCCACAATATGAATTCCTCGCTCTGACAGGCTCAGCGCATGGTTCACGTTTTTAAACTCGGGAAGCCTCAGCAGTTGCGGACTCAACACGGCAGTGGTAAACTGCAAAAAAACCATCTCAAGCGTGCGGTTTGAAAATACCCCCTGCACCTTATCCGCAATCCATACATGCGGCAGGTTGCGCCCGATAAATACCAGGTCGCCCGGCTGAAATTCCTCGATGGAGTCGGCTACGATACGCTTTCCGGAACCTTCCGTGATAAAGCTGATCTCAAAATTGTTGTGGTAATGCCAGATGCTCTTTTCCAGATTGTCCTGAAAAATCCCGATGAAAAAGGATTCATCTGAATGAATGTTAATTGATTCAAATTGAGCCGGCATACTGGTAAATAATGCACAAAATAAACAGATTATGTGAATATAGCATTAATACCGGCAAATATTGGTGTAGTCGGGGAGTACGCTAACTTTTATGTTTGTAACCTAATATTTAACGATTAACCCCTTTGACGTATGGAAGAGATACTCGAAAAACTGAAAGAATCGGTCGAGCTCGGCAAGGTTGATTTGAAATCCCCATACCCGCCTCAACTGCGTGGGATGGATGGAGCAGCAGAACTAACCGTAAAGGCACTGGAAGCGGGTGTCGGCCCTAAGCAAATTCTTGAAAACGCACTGGTTCCGGCCATGTCATTCGTGGGAAAATTGTTTTCGGAGAACAAGATTTTTGTTCCACAGATGCTGATGTCGGCCAAGGCAATGAGCGCCTCCATGATTCAGCTTAAACCATTTTTCACTTCGGGCGAAATCAAGACCAAAGGAACTTTCATCATCGGTACCGTCAAGGGAGATCTCCATGACATCGGTAAAAACCTGGTTGCCATGATGGTAGAAGGGGCAGGCTGGACCGTGGTCGATCTGGGCGTCGACGTTCCCTCAACCAGATATCTCGAGGCCGTCAGAAACAACCCTGGTGCAGTGGTGGGCCTTTCGGCACTCCTGACTACAACCATGATGAATATGAGCGAAATCGTTTCAGATATCAAGACACAAACACCCGGCACCATTGTTTCGATTGGCGGAGCTCCCGTGAACTATGATTTCTGTAAAAAGATCGGCGCTGACTTCTATTCGGCCGACCCTCACGGACTGGTTGAATATCTGAATAAACTGGCTTCTTAAACAAATCAGGGTAGAGATTTAATTACCCGGATGTCAGTGCATCCTGGTGAAATGGACTTGCCTGCACTATACCGAACAGGATAAGCCTAAGTTAACACACAAATAGTCAGCAAGATGAAATACAAAAGTTTGATCATAACAAACCCTGAGGAGCTGATCTTCGGGATGGCTCCCAAACCGGTAAAAACCCGGCGTGGACTAGAAATCGGAGGTGGACAGGTTTATGCGGAGCTGAACTTTACGCTACCGGTCATGCGCATTAACGAAGACACCCTGAATCAGGTTTATGGCCACTACCGGGAGATCACCGAAGGCGCTCTGGAACGTGCGCTGCACCTGAATTCAAAGGGTATCGTGCTGGAATTTGAAACCCTGCTGGAAATGACCAAAACCCCGGCCATCGGAGTCGAGATCATTAAAATAATGAATGAAATCTGCGAGAACTACTATCAGAAATATGGTCTCGCTTCAGAAATACGCCTCACTCCTAATGATTTACGGGAATTTGAACGACCGGCCCGTCAGCGGAGTTCACAATATCTGGAACCGATGTTCGAGCTCTTCGAAAAAGGAATGCTGGCCGGTGGCGACCTCCTTTCGATCGAAAGTACCGGTGGTAAGGAAGTCTCGGATGATGCCCTGATGATGTGTGACATCAAAGGCACCATGTTTGCCTTGACGGTTCTGGGAGTCAGGGATATGCAGTTTTTGTGGAAGAAAATCGTTGCGCTGGCAAACTCCCACGGAAAAATTGCAGCCGGCGATTCAGCCTGCGGCTTTGCTAATACGGCGATGGTTTTGGCCGAGAAGAAGTACATTCCTACTGTTTTTGCAGCTATTGTCAGGGTGATCTCCGTGGTCCGTTCCATTGTGGCCATGGAAGAGGGCGCTATCGGTCCGGATAAGGATTGCGGATACGAAGGCCCGTTCCTGAAGGCCATCACGGGTATCCCGATATCCATGGAAGGTAAAACATCGGCATGCGCTCATCTCAGTCCGGTTGGAAATATTGCCTCAGCCTGCGCGGATCTGTGGAGCAATGAATCGGTGCAAAACATCAAACTGCTTTCAGGTATGGCCCCGACAGCCTACCTCGAACAGCTGGAGTACGATGCCCGTTTGATGAACGAGGCTCTGCGGCAAGGCAAACTGCACCGACAGATCTTGCAGAGCTTGCTGATCTCTTCAGATATCTATACCGATCCGCAGGCACTGATCCTTGCTCCTGAAAATGTGATCCGGATTTCCAAAGAACTGATCAAAGGCGATACCTATGTGGCCAATGCACGTAATGGCGCACTGGCCGCCCTCGACATCATCGAGGAGGCATGGAAGTCGGGAAAAATGCGGTTGTCAGATATGGAAACCGCTTATATTCCGCTCATCCGCGAAGATCTGAGCAGTATCCCAGACAGCGAAAGCGATTTTATCGAAATGATGCTGCCATTGCTGGATACCACCAAATTCAATCTGCCGGAATACGGATTATAATCAACAAAACAGGAGCCGGGCAGATTTTTGCCCGGCTTCATTTTTTTACAGATATGATTCCGGTTAACATTATCTCCGGTTTTTTCGGCTCCGGAAAAACCACAGCCATCATCAAACTGTTGCTATCAAGGGAGGATAGCGATCGTTGGGCGGTCATTATCAATGAATTCGGCAAAATCTCCATCGATAGCCAAACGCTGAGCTCTTCAATCACTTCAACCGGATCTGTTTTCGATATTTCGGGAGGCTGCATCTGTTGCTCGGCAAAGGAGTATTTCAGAGAAAACCTGGTGCAAATTATTGATTCTGTTAATTTTAGCCGGATACTCATCGAACCCAGCGGGCTGGGGGGTATCGAAATGATTTCAGCTATCGTTTCCGAAATACCGGAATTGCTCCTGATGCCGGTTATCTGTATGGTGGACATCGGTGGAATCTATAATCCGCGAATTCAGATGAATCCCATCTATCAAAAACAGATCCGGAAATCGGATATCATCATTTTCAGCAAGTTGGATTTGGCGAGTAGTGAACCGGAATGCGAAAACCTGACCGGAGAGTTCCGGAGCTTTTTCCCGGAAAAGGAGTACCACACCTCGCTGTCTACGGCGATAACTACCGTTCCAAGCGTTGCTACTCCCCAAAGAGCCCGTTTTCAGCGGGTGCTATCCGATACAGATTACCGGGAACACTCGTATCGGTTTGATCCCGCACAGGTATTTGATTGGGATCGGTTTTCACAACACTTATCTGCGCAAACCTCGGTCGTCAGGGCAAAGGGTTATATCCTAACCACCTCCGGATGGCGATTTTTCAATTACACGTTAACCGGCATGCAATCGGAATCCTGCGCCGAAAAAGAGGCCGGTTTGGTGGTGGTCATTTCGTACAAATCGCAAAACAAAGTGTTCGAGTTTGATTCCTTCCGGGGGTAAATAATGATGGCAGATCAGTATCGTGAGATTACCCGATTAAAGAATTGAGAAAATAAATAGTAATTTTAAAAGGCAGCCTGGCATAACGTACCGTTCGGTTTACCGTGGTATCTCCAATACTGGCGCAATCGCATGGGTTAAAAGCAAACAACTGCACTATGGAAACGCCGATACAATCCTATACCAATTATAGCAACCTCGTAAGCACCATTGCCCATACAATCGAGCATGGTCGAAACACGGCTGCCCGTGCGGTAAATACACAATTATTACAAACCTACTGGCAAATCGGCCAATATATTGTAGAGTATGAGCAAAATGGCAGCGATAGGGCTGCTTATGGCAAACTGCTAATTAATAATCTGGCACAGGACTTATTAGCCATACATGGAAAAGGTTTTAGCAGGAGCAACTTAATATATATGAGGCTTTTATATATTAAATATCCAATAAGTGAGAAGCCTTCTCACTTATTGTGCTGGTCGCATTATGTTGAATTATTGAAGATTGAAAACGACCTCGAACGTTCGTTTTACGAAAAACAGGCAATTCACGAAAATTGGTCAATCCCAGAATTGAAACGCCAAAAACAAGCCTCATTATTCTTGCGTTTAGCAGCTTCTAAAGACAAAGAAGGCATATTGGAATTATCCCAACAAGGGCATATTGTTGAACAACCATCCGATTTAATCCGCGAACCGTATGTATTGGAATTTTTAAAGATACCCGAACCCTACCATACGAGCGAAAGCAATCTCGAAACCAGAATAATCGACAACCTGCAACATTTTTTATTAGAATTGGGTAAAGGTTTTGCTTTTATTGGCCGTCAATACCGTATTACCCTTGCCAATCGTCACCACTATGTCGATTTGGTTTTTTACCACCGCATTCTTAAATGTTTTGTACTGATTGATTTAAAGAAAGAAACTGCCGGATATGAAGATATTGGGCAAATGAACATGTATCTGGGGTATTTCGATAACGAGGAAAATACCGAAGGCGATCATCCTCCTATTGGCATTGTATTAGCTCGCGAAAAGGACGAACTGCAAATAAAATACGCTATGCACAATGTGAGTTCGCAATTGTATGTCAGCAAATATCAGCTATATCTGCCCAATGAGCAAGAATTGAGAAAAGAAATAGAACGCATTTATAACGAATAGTATGAACACCGGCGAAATACTCATATGCCAAAATTCCGATGGCAAATCATACGATGTTAATTATTACAACCTCGATGTAATTTTTGCGGTTGGTTACCATGTAAAATCGCAACAGGGTACACAGTTGCGTATTTGGGCAACACAAAGGCTTAAAGAGTACATTGTAAAAGGCTTTGCATTGAACGAAGAACGTTTCAAGCCGGACAATACCATGAATTACTTTACCAAACTTCAGGAACGTATACGGGAGATATGAATTAACTTCTTCTACCGAAAAGCTAAATTCACTTAAAAACATGGCCACTATGATCAAAAAACTGAAAGAACCTGTATTGTCGGTACTCATTGTTGTCCTGATCGTAGCATCGGGTTGCACGGGGAAAAAGGAGGCTGATGCGCGAAATCCTTATAATCTTGATCTGGTGATGAGTGTGGAGGCTTACGAGCAGCAGATTGCTTCTGACCCACGGATGCAGATGGTGAACCTGGAGCAGGCAGTTCCGGGAATCGGAATGGATATCCGGTATGCAACGGCCAATAATTTTACCAAATCGGTGATCTATACCGCACCGAAAGCTTTTGCCCGGAAATTGGTTGCCGAGGCACTGAAAAAGGTGCAGGACTCCCTGGCGCATTACCGGCTCGGGATGAAAATTTATGATGCTTACCGCCCGTATGCGGCTACCCTCCGCTTCTATGAGGTCTATCCAGATACCAACTTTGTGGCAAACCCCCGGTATGGCTCGCGGCATAACCGCGGCTGCGCGATCGACCTTACCCTCATCGAGCTGTCGTCGGGTAAGGAGATCCCCATGCCTACCGAATTCGATGATTTTTCCGCCAAGGCCCATCCGGATTATGCAGAGTTCCCGGATACCGTGCTCACCAACCGGAAATTTTTATTCGATATGATGGCCCACTTCGGATTCACCCATTACCCCAGCGAATGGTGGCATTTCGATTATTCCGGATGGGAGCAGTACAAACTCATGGACCTCTCGTTTGAGGATCTGGAGAGGAACCTGACCCCCGGTAAATAATCGTGGTATAATAATTGCATTCTTTTTCATGCGTTTTTTGATGTTTTTTAATTTTCAACTGCAAGTACATGAAAAAGATTGCTTTAGTTCTACCGTTGACCGCTCTTCTGTTTTCAGCAGCGACCACGGTGACCGCCCAAACCACCGGTTATTCATACCGGGCGACGGTAAAAGCCGAAACCAAACTTGCCAGGAAAATAAAGTGGAACATCTCTCCGGAGTTTCGCGTGGGTCAAACTACCGACACCCGGGTAATTTTGCTGCAAACCGGATTGGAATACCGGCTGGCATCCTGGCTGGATGTAGGTGCCTTATACCGGGCTCAGGGTGAATGGATGAAGAAAACGGATGACACGGATGACAGTTCGTTCGATCTCTCTAACCGCTTTGCCGTGGATGCCAGTACAAAGACCGATATAGGCCGATTTACCCCGAAATTCCGGGCGCGGTTTTGCAATTTTTCGGATTTCGACAGCGATACCGAAGATAAAAGCAATTTTATGCGCTATCGCTTGGCGATGGCATATGACATAAAGGGTTGTAAAATAAATCCTTATATTTCTTACGAGCTTTACCAGAAACTCAGCAAGGGAGTCCTGAGCAAAGCCCGTTACACGGTTGGGGCGGAATACGCTTTAAACAGCGCCAGATCGCTTTGTTTCGAATATTCTCTCGACGATAAATTCAAAACATCCACCAGGTATCACATATTTGAAGTCGCCTATAAGTTCCGGTTCTGATTCTACTCGGTTCTCAGGCTTTGAATGATTTCCGGTTTGTTCACGGAGTTCCATCCCAGCAGTGCAATCCAGAGAAATCCGTTTGCCAGGAGGATGACCAAAACCGATAGTAAAAAGAGCAGCGAAACTTCGCCCGATGGATTGAAGAGTCCCGGAAGTACGCATACGAGCGAGGGAATCCCGCCTGCCAGGCTTCCGTACAGAAGCAGCGCCGAGTATTCTCTTACCACCAGCCGGAATATCCTGAATTTGCTGAATCCCGTGGCACGCAGCAGCGCAATCTCCGAACGGCGTTCCTGCAGGTTGCGCGCCAGAATAACGGCCAGCCCGATCGTTCCCAGAAGCATAGCCAATGCCCCCATAACCAGGAATATCGACAGATAGGTGTTCTCGATGGAGTTGAATTCGGCCAGTTTTTCCGATGCCGGTTTCAGATCGGTCCCATAATCGCGGAAAGCCCGCAGAATATCGGTTTGCATGGATTCCATGTCCGATGGCTTCCCGGAGACCAACGATACGTTCGTCCCGCTCACCGATGGCCAGTATCGGATAAACATCTCCTCGGATATCAGCAGGCTCCCCTGAAAAACCGAGTTGGCCAGTCCGCCAACCAGTACTATTTTTACCGTATCTCCAACCCCTGATTTGTAGCTCAGCGTATCGCCCGCCTTCAGCCCGAGCCCCCACTGGATCACCGTCTGATCAGCCACCGCCGGAATTACCCCGTTGGGCATCTTCTGTTCCAGTATCTTCCACGGATCCTGGCTAAATTCTTTATTTACCAGCGATGAAAACCGGAAACGGCCACTAAAGGCTCCCACGGGAACGCCCAGCAGAGGAGGGTTATTTACCCGGTTCAGGTTCAGGCAACTGGCATCATCGCCCTCGAGCCTCTTCATTTGTATAAATTCCGATGGACTTTCCAGCCCGAATTTTGCTCTGATCTCCGTTTTATTCAGATTATCCGCCACCGGAACCGTGGTCTCCATGTAGAACAGAAACCCGCCGGTACCACCCGTCAGTATTGGGGCCTGTGCTCCTGAACCCTCCACCTTCCGGTTAGCTCCGATGGCAATCACCATGAAAATGCCGATGGCAAAGAGCAGAATGACCGACAGGCTCCGGCCGGGATTGCGCCGAATGTTGCTGCGCCCCAGCGAGGCAAGACTGAAGGATCGGTTTTCAGCGGATTTCTGATATCGGATGATCAGTGACGAGACCAGCAGCAGACTGCAAAGCATAAACGTCCCGGCTATAAAAAAGTAAGTGGGACCCACGGATTGTATCCGGATCAGTCCGTAAATCAAAAGTCCTGCTGATGCAACTCCGGTGATGCCCGAAGATACCTGCAAAACCCGCTTTTTAAGCGCCGATTGTTCCCGGTTGTTCCTTCGGATCAATTCCGATGGTTTGCGCCGGAAAAACCGGTTCAGGGCTATCCATGAAGATCCCTGTGATAATGCCAGTCCGGCTAAGGTACCGGCCACCAGTGTCAGCGGTTTGAAAACCGGACGCAACGTATCGGTGAGTACGATGCTGTTCCAGACTCCGTTTAATGCTTTGAATATCAGAATGTTATAAAACCAGGTCAGGATAAGTCCGATCAGCACCGCGATGATTGAGACGATCAGATTTTCGCCTAACAGCATTTTCCGGATCCGGTGCTCCGGCCAGCCGATGGCCCTGAGGGTACCGATCTGGGCTAAACGGCCTTCGAGACCGAGCCGTATAAGCAATATCGTTAGGATGATGCCCCCGAAAATCAGGAAGCAACTCAGTCCGAGGAACAGTCCGCTGAAATCAACGCCTGATGAGGCTGCGGCGTCGCCCTCCTGGGCCGGTTCGTGAACCGTGATACCGGTTTCCGATGGTTTCAGTTGCGAGAGAATGCCCCGCTCAATCTCTGCAGGATTGCTGCCGGCTGTAAAGCGTATCTGGGTAAATTTCCCGAAACGGTTTTGCCACATCCGGGCAGCTTGTGCGGAGTTGATGAATGCCTTTGGTGTACCGCGGAATGTTTTCCAGTAGTCCTCATCTTTGTCTCGTATCGATTTCAGATCGATTGGGATACCGGTATCCCAGTCGCGACAGTTCCCGGCATCCGACAAACCCGGAATTTCGGGCATCAGAAGCCGGTCGCATAGCGGGTCGTTCATCGGAATAATTGCGGAAATCCTGAACCGGGCCTTTTCAACGGTAAGGTTGCGCAGGGGCCCGACCATAAAATAGCTCATCGTGATGGAATCGCCTTCGGATACGTTGAGGTCATCGGCCAGCCATTGGTTGATCACGGTCTCCCCATCCCGGATCTGTTCCCCGGGCAAAGTTGACACAAAAGAGTAGGGGGTTGCCCGGTTGTCCGCCCGGAATTCATTTACAAAATAACTGAACCACAGGGTTTTATCAGATGTGTATTTCTTAATAGCGGAGAGGGTGGGCAGGTCGAAAAACACGCGGGGAGTTCGCAACACCCATTCGCCGGTTGCAGGATGTTTATCCAGATGGAGGCTTGCATCGCGGAGAACCCGGGTTCGGGCCAGTGACTGTTCAGCCCGTGCGGTGCTGATTTCTCCGTTTCCGGTCATCAGGATCAGGTTCGACAGACCCTCGAGCCCGGCGAGCTTTTGCAGCTGCTGCCGGCTCATGAACAAGTTGAATGGTGCCGTTTGAGTGTTTTGCAAACTAAAACGACCATGATCTGCTTTGCCGGCAATTTTCTTTATAGTGATTCGGACCGATACGATGTTGCCGGCATCCGACACGAACGGGGCATCGATGGGCACCGGTCCGGGTTTGCTGATCCGGATAAGGATCTCTTCGCCTTCCTGAACGCCGAGCCGGGAGGCAAGATTGTCGCTGATGACGGCCTCATTTTCGTTCAAAGGCAAGCTGAAGGTCTCCGGGCCGAGCACTCCGCGGAATGAGTCGTCCACGCCATACACCTGGATTTTCGGCAGCCTCATCGTCCCGCCGCCGGCCGTTGCCGAGCCCCCGAGCTGCAGCACCGCCGCTGCCGGAATCCTCAGATCGGCCGACATCCGGATAGCCAGCGAATCTGTAACGTAGCGGTCACCCATCGTGACCGACAAATCAACATTCCCCAACCGGATACCGACCAGATTCTGCAAACCTCCCCGCACCGAATCACCAGTCACCAGAGCCCCCGTGATCACCGTCATGCCAACGGCCATGCCCAGGGCAACCGTCAGAGCCTGGCGGCGGAAATAGCGTAAGTTTTTATATGTCAGCTGTATTAATCGCATAAATCGATTTTAAAGCATATTGCAATGAAGGAGATCGTTACGCGTTACGCGTCAAGCGTCACTGGTCACTGGTCACTCGTCACTTGCCATGGCCTGAAATAAGCTCCCATTCCTCAGCTCCAACACTCTTCCCATTTTCCCGGCCAGCTCCCCGGAGTGCGTTACCAGGATGATCGTTTTGCCGTCCAGTTTATGGATTTCCGTAAGTAACCCGATCAGGTTCAGTGCATTGGTTTCGTCGAGTGCACCGGTAGGCTCATCCGCCAGAATCAGATCCGGATCGTTGATCAGCGCCCGGGCAACTGCCGTTCGCTGACACTCTCCGCCTGAAAGTTCTCCCGGATACTGGTTGCGCATCTCCCAGATACCCATCCGCTTAATCAGATTTTCGGCCCGGTCGCGGAAAAAATTGCGCTTGCTTTTATCGGGTTTGGCCAGGGTGGGGATGAGCACATTTTCCAGCAGCGTGCATTGCGGCAACAGGTGGTGCAGCTGAAATACCGAGCCGATGGATTGGTTCCGGTAGCTGTCGGCCTCACTTGCCGTTAGTGTGCTCAGATTGGTGCCGTTGAATTCGATCCGACCCATATCGGGCTTATCGATGGCGGCAATCAGATTGAGGAGGGTGGTTTTGCCGGAACCCGACGGACCGGTGATGGCAATGCTTTCGCCCCGGCCGATGCTCACCGAGAGATCTCGGAGAACCGTCCGGCTGTTGGCAGTGCCTGGCACCCCATACTCTTTCGATACCGATGTGAGTTCTAATATCGTGTTACTGTTTGTCATTCTTGTTATCTGATTCGTATGCTGATACCAACTCCCGGGCATGCCGGTAAATATCGAAATGATCGAGAACACCCTGATGACCCGCCTCGCTCAGCGAAGCCAGCTGAGTGCGGTCCGAAAGCAGTCCGGCCAATGCCTTACCAAGCGCCTCAGGTTTGTTGGGCTCATAAACGATGCCTCCGCCTGATTTTTGGATGATCTCCGGAAAGGCGCCCAGCGCAGGTTGTACCACCGGTACACCAGAGGCCATGGATTCTAGCATGTATAGTCCGAAAGCCTCACCCTCCGGAACAGGAACTGATAATACGGAGATTCTCCTGAAAAACTCTTTCCGGCCCTCTTCTTCAAAATTGCTCAGAAACTCAACCTGGTTAAGCAATCCCGATTGTTTAAGCCGATATTTCATCTTTCTGAGAAAGGCCCTGTCCTCGCCGGTCGATCCACCGGTCAGGATTAATTTTACATCCTCAAAACCGGGCTGGCTTTTCAGCTGGATGAATGCTTCAATCAGGATATCCAGTCCGTTACTTTTACACAACCTGGAAATAAAACCAATGTTTCTGTCTTTTGTGGCAATCGGAATATATTCATAATCAGCAGGATCTATACCTAGATGTATCGTCCTGACCTTTTCATCAGGAAGGCCGATCCTCTTTTTCATAAAATTTGCAAAGTACTCGCTCACCGCGATGAACCCGTCGATCGATCTGGCATTCTCATGCATCAGGTCCCAGGCCTCCTTGCGGAATTCGGGTTTCATCACATCCACCCACACATCTTCATCCTGGAGCGAGCAGTACACCCTGACGCCCAGCTTTTCCTTGATCCGCGGGGCCAATCCGGATAAAAGGGCATTGGAGAGGTGAATCACATCGGCAGGATAATTGTGCCGAATCCAGTCGATCATTCGCTCGAGCTCCTCATGCTGATTTCCGTGCTCACCTTTCAGCATCGACAGCGTCATCTCACTTAGTCCGTTGGCATTGGTCGATCCCGCCATGCCGGCAGCCAGTTTCAGCATCGGTTTGGTGTTCAGAAGCGAGTCGAACCAGCGCGGGGCTTTATCGAAAACAGGATATAACTGTTTGAGATAGATGCTTATGGCTCCGTAAAATACAGGGGTGTTGGTCAGATCATGCTCATCGGCAAACAACGGCAGGTACATGGGGACCTTGATCACCTCATGGCCCATTTTTCGAAGTGCCTTTACGTATTTGCTATCGCGCAGGCAGTTGCCGCAGTAGAAGCTGCCGCCTGATCCGGGTATGATATGAACGATGCGCATACAGCTAAATTTTAATTTCTAATCACCTAAACAATAGATACTTCCGTTACCTCCTCCGGTAAATATTTTACCTCCGGAAACGGCTGGGTTGCCAAAAATGGGTGTGCCGAGTTCATACGTCACAATGGGATTGCCATCCGACATTTTCAGGATGATCACATCACCCCGGGTATTGGTGACCAATATTTTATCGTGGCAGATCAATGGCGAGGCGTCCACTTTCTCGCCGGTATTATATTGCCAGAGCAGTTTTCCGTCGGATTTCACAAAGCAGTACACCTGTTTGTCGCGGCTGCCGGTAACGACGCGTGTTCCGGATATTGCCGCGGAGGCCACAAACGGCAGTTGTACCTTAGGGTTGGTGTATTTCCAGAAAACCTCCCTCTTGATCAGACTCACGCAGGAGAATCCTCCGTCATAGTCGCCCACAAATACCAGTTGATCCTGGGTAGGTGCCGAGCCGGGGACATAGGTTGACACATTGATTTTGAACATCGCCTTTCCGGTAGCGATATCCACTACATGCAGAAACCCGTCGCAGCCGCCGAATATGGCCTTCCCGTCGATACAGGCTGCCGCACCGTTGATGAAATTGTCGGACTCATATTTCCACACCACCTGGCCGGTTCGGGCATCCACACAATGCAGGTTGTAATCGTAACTGCCTACCAATATGTATGTTGCCAATCCGGACTTCCACCAGTTTGCCGATCCGCTGATCTGACCGTCGGTTACATATTGCCATTTTTCCCGGCCACTGCGCAGATCCAGGGCGTAAAGCGTTCCGGTGAGGTTTCCGATATAAACCGTATGATCCAGGATCAGCGCCGGGGCTTCGATGCCGTTGCCGGTGTTGAATTTCCATTTCAGATTTCCCCAGAGATCGAGCGCATAAACATAGCCGTCCATGCTGCCCACCACTACTGTATTTTCACTGATCACAGGCGAAGCCTTGATCTCATCGCCCGTTTTATACGACCACAATAGCCGGAGCCTGTTTGGCAAATGCTCATCTACCACCCCCGTCAACGCCTGATCACCCCTCGATCCGGCTGCCCTCTCCTTTCGGTCCCCTACCACCGCACCCTTCTCTGTCGTTCCCGCGAAAGCCGGGACCCCGTCCCTTACCACCGCGCCCTTCTCTGTCGTTCCCGCGAAAGCGGGAACAGCTCCCCCCCGCACGAACGCTAATGATAGCGCAATACCTACGCAAAGCACCGCTTTTTTCATTTTCCCCCTCCTTTCATCGCCAGCGCTCCGGTCGGACACGCAATGACCACCTCTTCGGCAGTGTGAGTGAGTCCTTCACGGATTGTTCCATTGAATGGAACGCCGATCTCCACATCGAAGCCCCGCCCGATAAAAGTGAGTCCAAGCTCCTCTTTGCGTTTGGTGGTAATTCTTATGCAGATGCCGCACTTGATGCACTTCCGTGGTTCGTAAACAACTGTGTCATGCTGAATTACCCGAGTCAGGGTTTTGCGTGGCGTCCCCGAAAATCGTTTCTGGTCGGCGCCATATTCGTGGGCATAGATTCTCAGCAGACAGCTGTCGGGTTTCCTGCATTCGCAATGCATGCACCGGGCAGCTTCGGACATCGCCTCTTCGCGGGAGAATTCATCTTTCAATCCGCCCGACGGTTCTATCCGGTTGCCCGTGGCTGCTTCTTTCAGATATTCAGCGATTTCCGGCTCCAAAAGTTTGCTAAACCGGGAATTAAAATTTTTCTGCAAACCGGCAACCGGCTCTCCTGAGAGGGTCTGATGGACTTTCCATGCAGCCTCCTTTCCCAGAGCTGATGCTCTGACGGCCATCTTGGGGGCCTTCTCCAAAGGATATACGACCGCATCAAACTGCTTTTCCAACTCTTTTATCCGTTCCTGATCGATTTCTGAATTCATCTGAAATTTCACTCCGGCCCGACTGATTCTTTCGATTTCACGGTCGAGTACCTCCACCGGAAGTTTTTCAACGGGCACCTGATCTCTTAACGCTCCACCCGGCAAAAGGTTCTTATCAAATATCGTGCACTGATACCCCATCTGCTGCAGGTACCACGCGGCCGACAGCCCATGTGGCCCTGAACCCACCACCGCCACCTCCTTTGTCATCCCCGCGAAGGTGGGGACCCCTCCCACCGCACCCTTCTCTGTCGTTCCCGCGAAAGCGGGAACATCTCCCACCCACCTTTTCAGCAAACAGATTGATACCGCCTGATCAGCCGATTTTCTCCGGCAGGCACTCTCGCATGGAGCCGGGCAGATTCGGCCGAGAATCGATGGTAACGCAATATCTTGTAATACAATATGGTAGGCTTTTTCAAATTCGCCCCCGGCGATAAAACCGTTCATCGCGGGGATATCCATGTGAGCCGGACAACTTATCTGGCAAGGAGCTTCACAATCACCGGTATGATCGCTCAGAAGCAGGTCGAGTGCAGTTTTCCTGGCTTCACGGATCTCTTCGTCCATCGTGATGATATTCATTCCCGGAGCGACTGCCACCGTGCAGGAGGTGAACAGTTTGTTATTGGTCTGATTTTTTACCAGGCAGATCATGCAGGAGCTGAAATGGGGAAGATCGCCATTGTGGCACATCGACGGGATTTTTATTCCCAGCCGAAGAGCCGCTTCCATCACTGTTGTGCCCTCCTTCACATGCAATGTTTTTCCGTCGATAATCAGTTCAATCATTTGTTAATTAGCTTATTATGATGGCATCAACGGTGCAAACCAATCTACAGGTATCACATTTGATACATTTTTCCTGATCGATTTCGTGCTTTTCGAGCGGCCGGAATTCGATGGCATCTGTAGGACATTTTTGAGCACACAAGGTACATCCGATACACTTGTCATTGATGGTGTACCGGATCAGATCCACGCATTTCCCGGTCAGGCAGTGCCCTTGAATATGAGCCTCATACTCCTCGCGGAAATAGCGGAGAGTGGTCAGTACCGGATTCGGGGCCGTTTGCCCCAACCCGCACAGGCTACCCCGCTTGGTCCAGTGTGCGAGCTTCTCAAGTTCTTCGAGGTCGCCGGCTTTACCGTGACCCGAGCAGAGCCGGTCGAGAATGTCAAGCATCCGGCGCGTGCCGATCCGGCAAAAGGTGCATTTACCACAAGATTCCTTTTGAGTGAACGACAGGAAATACCGGACCATATCGACCATGCAGTCGGTTTCGTCAAGCACCACCATGCCGCCCGATCCCATCATGGCGCCCAGCTTGGCCATCGATTCAAAATCAACCGGGGTATCGGCCAGGGATTCGGGAATGCATCCTCCCGACGGGCCTCCGATCTGGATCGCCTTGAATTTTTTCCCATTGGCAATGCCTCCGCCGATCTCTTCCACGATTTCCCGGATCGTAATGCCCATCGGCACTTCGATAAGTCCTCCGCGGTTGATTTTTCCGGCCAGGGCAAACACCTTGGTTCCCTTGCTTTTACCGGTACCGAGATTGCTGAAGGCGGATGAGCCGTTCCTGATAATCCAGGATATCAGGGAAAGTGTTTCGGTATTGTTTACCAGTGTTGGGGCATTATGCAGACCGGATACTGCCGGGTAAGGTGGCCGTATGTGTGGAAATCCGCGCCTGCCCTCGATTGAGGCAATCAGGGCGGTCTCCTCACCACATACAAATGCTCCTGCCCCTTCATACAGATGAACGTCAAACGAAAAGTGGCTTCCAAGGATATTTTTCCCGATAATTCCCGTCTCCCGGCACATCTGGATCGCCTGGCGAATGCGGCTGACGGCCAGGGGATACTCGGCCCGGATATAAAAATAACCTTCCGTGGCTCCCGTGGCGTATCCGGCGATCAGCATACCTTCGATCACTCTGAAAGGATACGATTCGAGCAGCATCCGGTCCATAAAAGCTCCCGGATCTCCCTCGTCCCCATTGGCAATCACATATTTTAACCCGGTTTCCTGTCCGGCCACCAACTCCCATTTGATACCGGTCGGAAATCCGGCCCCTCCGCGTCCGCGCAAACCGCTCTCACGGATTTCGTGAACCACTTGCGCCGGAGTCATCTCATTCAGGCATTTTCGCAGTGCGGCAAAACCCTCATTTTTTTCATATTCCTGTATATCAAGAGGATTGATGGCCCCTCTGAATTCGGTTGCCATGGGTAGTTGCCGGCCCAGGAAAGTGTTGATGTGCTTTTCACGAACTTCCGAGGAGTATCGTTCCACACCTTCCCACCGACTGTCATCCTGAATGGACTGTATCAGGTTTAATGTTTTAACGCTTAGTTTTTTAAATAGGGTTGGCGGATCAAAATGTTTTTCGATGATGGACTTAACGTCTTTTGGATTTACCTGGGTATATAAAACCGGTTCTCCACGGGTCGGTACGATTTCCATCAGCGGAACCTGGTGGCACATTCCTACGCACCCCACGGATTTCAGCTTCACGCGCAAATCGTTGTCCTTAATGGTCTCCTCGATGGCCTCCCGGATGGATTCACTTCCGCTGGCTACGCAGCACGACCCCAGTCCGATCCGGATCTCACCCTCGATCTCCTGTCCTTCGGCCGTCCTGAACTGCGATTTCGATTTTTTTCCTTTTTGTCGCTGGAAATCTTCCAGAATTTTCCCGGCCTGGTCGGGTGCCACATGTCCATAAGTAATCCCATCGATCTGAACCACCGGAGCCAATGTGCAACAACCCAAACAGCTCACTTTTTCAAGCGTGTACTCACCGACGGCATCAGTCTCTTCATGGCCGTTCAGTTTGAGCTCTCGGTGCATGGCGTCGAAGATCAGGTTGGCGCCTTTGACATGGCAGGCGGTGCCTACACATACGCGGATCGTATGCCTGCCGACCGGCTTCAGCCGGAACTGCGAAAAAAAGCTGGCTACCCCGATGATCTGTTCCGGTGTGATATCGGTTTGTGCACATACCTCTCGCAAGACTTCCTCGGGCAGATAATTGTATTGCTTCTGGATGGCCTGTAATATCGGGATTACTGCTTCACGACCGGTACCGGTCTGCACCAGTATGGATTCAATAATCTCTGTGTTGCTCAGTGTTCTCTGTGTCTCTGTGGTTCTGTTTTTCATTCCGCTATGCAATACAAAGATTTGTCACCCTTCAGATAGATTGCCCCCGGAGCAAAGGCCGGTGTTACCACGGATTTTTCTCCAAGTACCGGATCTCCCAGATGGGTCATCGTCCGGCTTAGCCTGAAAATGTGCATCGTGCCACCACGATCCATCACATAAACCTTGCTATCAGCAATCATCGGCGATCCGTAAAAGCCTTGTCCGTACTCCTTCTCCCACAGTTTCTCCCCGGTTTTTGCATCGTAACAAACAAACATCCCGTAACTGGTGGCTATGAAAAGTAACCCATCACTCACAGCCGGGCTCGAGCATTCAGGAAGATATTCGTCAGCCTGCCAAACAATCGTAGGTGAAGGCCCGGGCTTTATGGCAGCCAGGGTGGCATATTCATTGGCGGCATAAACCAGTCCATCATAATAGGCTGCCGAAGGTCCGACTTCACCCGAAAGGCAGTCGATGGCCCAGAGCTGTGCCCCGGAATCGAAATCATATCCGGCAACGGTAGGAGATGAGGTGGTGATTACCTGAAATTTGCCGTTTATTTCAGCCATTATCGGTGACGACCAGGAGATTTTTGAAGTGCGCGGGGTATCCCAGATGATGGCGCCCGTAAGGGTGTTCAACGCAAGCAAACGCCCGCCCTTATTGGTATCGAACTGAATGATGACCTTTTCTTTCCAGCAAATCAGCGATGAAGAGTGACCGTAGTGGTTGTCGGGAATTCCCAGGTTTTTTGCCCAAATCTGTTTTCCTTCCACATCGAGGGCAATCAGGTCTCCCGTGGCGAATATGGCGTAAACGTGCTTGCCGTCGGTTGTCACGCTCGGGGCCGATAAACCGGTATCGCCGGTGACCTTTGGCGGCACCGCAGGGGAACCGGGAATACCTTTTGCCGATTGTTCCCAAAGCAATTTGCCGTCCAACCGGTTGAAACAATAAACCACCTCAGATCCGTTTTCCGCTCCGGCGATAAATAACCTGTCGTCCCAGATAACCGGAGAGTTGTATCCTTTTTTTGCCAGAGCAACTTTCCATTTTACATTTTTACCCGTCGCACCATCCCAGCTGACAGGAATGTCCTTCTGATACGAAATTCCTTGTCCCCACGGACCCCTGAACGAGGGATGATTGTCTCGAAAACCGGTTGTTGGGGATGAGGTACCCGCTATGTCGGACTTAGTGGTCAGGGACGGGGTCCCGACTTTCGTCGGGATGACAGTCCCCGCCTGCGCGGGGATGACAGAAGAAGTGTCAACTGCAATTACTGTAGTTTCCTGCTGGTCGGCATTCGTGGTTAGGGACGGGGTCCCCGCTACATCAGACTTATTGGTAGGGGACGAGGTCCCGGCTTTCGCCGGGATGACAAAGCTCCGGTCTCCGGTCTCCGGTCTTCCGTCTCCGGTCTCCGTGTTTTGCGCCGTTTCGTAAATTTTGAGGTAATCGGTTGTCAGAAAGGACGCAGCGAGGGCTGACCCCAAACACAATCCGCCGATAATAAGTATCCAGCGTTGCGAGAGAATCCGGATAACCCCTGAATCTGACCGGTCAATCAGGGGTTCATGGATGCGTGCCTTCAGGGTGTGGCTGATCCGCAGAAACAGGGCAAAAGCGAGTCCTCCAAGCAGTAACAGTATTGTCCCGGTCTTGATTTGCCAGCGACTGGTGAAATAGGCTTTCCGGGCCAGCAAATCGAGATTGCGGATGTCTGTTTTCAGAGTAGCACTTTCGGGGTCCGACTGGAATTGCTGAACCAGCGCCGTCATCGCATCGGTTTCCAATGGCTTGGTCTGCGAGATGTGAATGTAATTGATCACCAGCAGCAATGCCACCGCAAGAAAGAAAATCCCCGATGCTACCGTCAGGTTCTCAAACAGCATTATATTATCCTTTGTATTTTTCATAAAAACTCTGTATCGTTATGATCTATTGTGTTCTATGTGCCAATTGTGGTAAAACCCACAGTAGGCACAATAGGTCACATTAGTATCCTTTAGGCAATGAAGCAAATTTTTTTGTGGACCTCGATAGCTGCACCAATGATGGTATGTGTTAAGTCGTTTATGTCTTTCTGAGTCAACATTTCCGGTCTCCTGTCTCTTTTTTCTTTTTCCTTTTCTCTTTTTCGGTCTCCGGTCTCCTGTCTCCGGTCTCCGTGTTTTTATTCTTTCTCCACCGGGCAGTAGTCCAAACACCTCCCACAGCTGTAACAATTTCCCCTGTTTGCCAGATATTCTTCTTTCCGCCTGAAAATTACCTGATTCAACGCCATCAGGCCGATGACCAGTCCCAGATAGGCGCCTAATATCCAACTTCCGATGTAGAATTTTTCGCGGATTACCTGCGCTTCGGCAACCAGTGTTTCCATTGGTTTTCCTGAAGCCAGGAATGTTTGTACATCTTTATTAGCCAGATCGGCCTTCACTTCCGGATGTGATATCAGCAGCTCGGCCAGATAAACCTCATTGTTTGCTTTCGACAGGAAAACATGGGATTTTGAACCGATCCACCCTCCCGCCAGCATCAGAACCGGTATCATGAACAGGTACAGGATGAATTTCCGGGTGCTTTTCCGGGTATCGGGTTTCTCATTTTGCTCATCCGGAAAATCGATCGCCTCAAAAGGACAGGCGGTGGTGCAAAGTTTGCACTGGATACATTTTGATGGGCTTACCGACAAATGGCGGCGGCTGAACCTCGAGAAAACATTCAGGATGGCTCCGTAAGGACAGAAAAACCGGCAATAGGGCCGTGCAATGAACAATCCGGCCAGCAGAAACGCGATGCCGAGATAGATCATCAGGTGCGGTCCGTTCAGTCGGAATATCCCTACGAACGGGTCGTAACGGCATGCCACAAACTCGCTTCCGGTGGCAGCATATAAAACCACGATGCCCAGATAAAGATACGGGATGAACCCGAGGGCTTTCCGCAACCAGGCAGGGATGGTTATCGGTTTGTATATCAGGAGGTCCTGAATGGCACCAAGCGGACAAGCGGCTCCACAGAACACCCGGCCGAAAAACAGACTGAATATCAGTGGCAGTAAAAAGAAGAGCAGGGCATAGAGGGATATCACATACCTGGGATCGGCCAGTGCAAGCGCCACATTCTGTATCGAACCAACCGAACAGATGCACCCGTAGCGGTAAAAACCGAAATAGGCGACTGAAAACAGGGTCAGTGCCAGTATGCCGTTTCGGGACCTACTTTTAATGGCGAACCACGAAGTTAAGCTGAGTACGACGAGAAGAACCAGCACATCCACAAACTCCATTCCCACTCCTCGGGGTTCTGGGGTTGTTGGCGTCGGCTGGGTATAGCTGGTATGGAATTCCGGCTTCGGAAACCGCTGCTGAGCCTGTGAAGACTGCAATGTCAGCAACAGCGGAAATACAAACAATAGGATTTTTAGCCACTTCATTTTTTCAGATTCTGGATGGCCGGTTTGACAAAATCTCCCTTGATCTGATAGGCTGCCTCGATGGGAACCCTGATGATGGCTTCTGACGGGCACATCCGGGAAATTGAACATTCGTTGCAATTTCTGCACAGATCATGACGGATCTGCAACTGCAGCGATCCGTTGCCAAATGAGCTGCACCCTTTCACACATTTACCACAACCATTGCACAGCTCCTCATCGATGGTGTACTCAAAAAACGGCTCTTCCACATACTTGCGCTTCAGAGCACCGGTCGGGCAAAGCTGATTTTCACCACCCGTGGTCAACTCGTGCGAGTTGGGTTTAAAATAGCCGCCACACAAATCGCAATATCCACACAACTGGTAAGCATGCACACATTTGACGGCCGAAACATTCTTCACACACTGCGATTCACACCTTCCGCATTGTGTGCATTTGAACGGGTCGATCTGCCACACGTATTTGCCGGAAGCCGATACCTTGCGCTTGAAAATAATCGATCCGGTCAGATAGGTTAACCCACCCAGAAGGATCAGCCGGCCTGAATTGTTTATAAAAGTTTTCCGGTTCATGTTTACTTCTTAATTTGAAAAACCCTGATCATTTTACGCTCAAAATCAAGCACATAAATGTCTCCCGCTGGGTTCACCGCCAGATCGGGAGCCTCTGTTTCTCCCTCAAATTTCTCCGGTGCAGCCACTACAGAGATCAATTCTCCTGAAGATCCGTGAATCTTGATCCTGACCATTCCCTTTTCGGCTGTTACAAATGATCCGTCGGGCATAACCGCCATCTGGGCCGGATTACAGCATCCCGAAAAGCCGTCGATCGTGATGGCCGTTCGATCCCAAAAGCCCCGCAGCTCCCCGCTAAAACTGTAATTTTCCAGGGCATGCCTGCCCGGGTTGACCACCCACAGCTCTCCATCATTATTGACTGCCAGATCGAAATAGGGACTGGGAAGTATGAAGCCGTGAAGGCTGTTGTCGCGCTTGCCATCGAAAGAGCCCGATAATATGCCGCCGGTGGTGTATCGTAATACCCTCCTGTTTCCGGCATCGGCCGCAAAAAGCAATGAGTCGGTAACCGCCAGACTGGTCAATAAGGCACTGTCATTCAGCGGTTTCCATTGCCGGATCAGGGTGCCCACAGTAGAATAATGACTTATATAATTTTTGAAACCAATAAATATCCCGGCAGATGAGGCAGTTATACATTTTGGTGATTCAGGGAGTTCCGATTTTGATAATTTTTCTCCCTCCGGAGATACGATCAGCAGATAGTTGTCTTCAACCAGATAGAGCCGGTTGTTGGCGAATGCGATTCCCCGGAGATCAAAATCGCCGAAAGTGAAATCAAGCGTTTCGGCATATCTGACTAATGTAGAATCCACTGCTTTATACTGATCTACAGAGTATTCATAAGGATTATCAGGCCGGTTGTCTACTCTCGATTTTAGCCTGTCGATGACCACAATGGCTATCATGACAACCGCCAGCACCATCAAAACCGATAGGATAACTTTCCTGTTCATAGTGCGAAATTTACTCAATCGACCCCGATTTTTATCGCAACCATCCGCTTTGAATCTCGAAGCACCATATATCCGTCGGCTACTGCCAGTGGTGCCCATGCATCCTGTCCTTCAAAAAGTTTGACCTGACTGGTTTGAATGTATTTGTGAACATCCGGTTTTGCGATTGTCAGGGTTCCATCGTCACTCAATATAAAGAGTTTGTGGTCGGCAATCATATACGGTCCTAGTCCGAACCGGTTCTCCGTGCCACTCGACCATACCGGTTTTCGGCAATTGGCCGGATCAACGCAGATCATCTGATTTCGTAAAGGTCCTGCATCTTTCGGCAGGATACCGATCAGATGGCCCTCGAAAAACAGAGGAGTCTGCTGCTCGCAGGCCAATCCTTCCGAAGGTTTATATTGATCTAAAACGTTTATGGAAAATGAATTGCCTGATGATTTCAGTTGCAGAAGCATGCTTCCGGCGCCATATCCGGCTGTAACAAAAATCTTTCCGTCGGGCATACAAACGGGGGAGGGCGCTACAACGGATTTGTTCCAGGCGGAGGATGACCAAAGGATGGTTCCGGCATCCTCCCCATCGGCTGCCACGCCGCAGATTCCTCCGACAGCGCTGTAAACGAACATTTTACGACCTCCGAATGTCATAGGCAGAATGGAGGAGTGCGACATTTTCCAGTTTTTGGAGTTCGGCGTTTCCCATACCACTTTACCGGTTTCGCAATCCACCGCGATCATCAGTGATTCGCCTCCGGTGGCGATAATAGCCAGATCATTGTCGATCAGCGGGCACTGCCCGGTGTACCAGAACGGCACCTCTGTCTGATACTCTTTCTCCACATCCAGCCCCCATTTAACATTGCCGGTCAGCCGGTCGAGACACATCACATGTGCCCTCGGACCGATGGTCACTATATATTTCTCCGTTACTGCCGGCACTGTGCGTGACATACCGTGGTTCCGCTTGATTGCCACCCGGTAGCCCCGCTGCCAGACCTCTTTGCCGTCGGTCAGGTTGATACATCTCAAAATATCGCTCTGCCTGGCTTCGTCATAATCAAGCACATACACGGCTCCCTTATAAATGGCTGCGCCGGCATGTCCTTCGCCCAAATCTACCGACCAGCGGATTTCAGGCGCTTTATCTCCGAACTGGTCGATCAGCCTGACAGGCGATTTGCTGATATTGTCGAAGTCCGAACCCCGGAACCTGGGCCAGGTTTCAATGCCTTCGGTAAGGGTTCCCCCCGATGCCAGGAAATATTCCCCGATATGGATCGACTCACTCCGGGAATCTCCGTGAGCCGGACGGTTATCGCCTCCGGGCAGGCTCACAGTCAGGTTTTTTGCCGGATCATGCACGAGCCACCAGGTAAAGGAAGCGGCCATAAGAACAACGGCCACAATCAAAAAACTATCTTTTAACCCTTTCTTCAATCTCACCTCCTTTTTCTGTCATCCCCGTGAAAACGGGGGCTGTCATCCCCGTGCAGGCGCGAACTAAATTTTGAATGCGATCAGGGCGCTTCCGTGTCTTACATACAATATTCCTTTGTTGATTACCGGATGCGCCCAGTGTTGATCGGAACCTATCTTGACCATGACTTTCCCTGCAATCTTAAATTCATCAGGTGTGGCTTTGGCCATGAAGAGTTCCCCTTTCTGCGAGTATCCGTAGAGCATACCGTCGGCAAAAATAACGACCCCCTTTGCCACCTCCGTTGAGGCAAATTTCCGTTCGCCGGATTTCCAGTCGATGCACTGCCACTCTTTCCCGGTCACATCGCCCGATCCGTATGCATATCCGTCAACATAAACAGCTCCACCCATTCTGCTGTCGAAGGTTTTGCAGAACCATTCCTGAGTAACAGAACTCCCGTCGGAGCTGAGTTTTAGTTTTGGCGCACCCTGTCCGTAACCGCTGAAGCACAGTATGCCTCCGTCGGAATAGATCGGGGTATTGGCATGAACTGACCACTCGTTGGTCTGAGGATGCGACCAGAGCAATTTCCCGTTGGAGGCGTCCAGTCCGATAATATCTTTTGCAGTCATGGTAACCAGCAGCTTTCGGGCTGGCAGGTCGATCAGCAATGGGGTGCAATATGCCGAAAGCTCCTGCATGCCGGTACTTGACCAGATGGTTTCACCGGTCAGGCGGTTCAGCGCCACAACGTTATTCTTTTGTCCGCCGGGCGTGCAATACAATACATCCTGATCGATCACCAGCGTTTCGGTGAATCCCCACTGGATATTTAACCCGTCGAAATCCGACATCAGTTCTTTTTTCCATTTCATCGACCCGTCTTTAGGGTCCATGCAGAATACCGAACCATATCCGGATTCCATATATAATAGTCCTCCGGCAATGGTAACCGATGAACGTGCGCCAGGCCAGCTTTCGACAAATTCCTTACCGTATGGATATTTCGCGATCAGCTTGCCATCCATTGATAATACATAAATATAACCCTGATCGTCAATGGTACCTGTAAGATAGATGCGCTCACCGGCAAATACCGGGGATGAAAAACCCTTTCCCAGCTCATCAAAATGCCAGATCATTTCAGGCCCTTCAGCCGGCCATGTTTTCAGCAAGTTTTTATCCGGATAAACTCCGTTGCCCTCAGGTCCTCTCCAACGGGTTACCTGAGCATTCGCATTCCCAATGAGAATCAGTGTCAGCAGTGTAACGAGCAGAAATCTTGACATATAATTAAATATTAGTAAATTAAAGTGTACGAAAATAGACAAAAGCAGGAAATAAATCGTCACTCGTCACTCGTCACGCGTTACGCGTCACGGCCTTCGTTTTCGACCGTTGCCCTGTTCACCGTAAAATTTCCGCCATTCACCGGTTAATACTTTTATAATTTTGTTCGGTTATAGATTTTTGAGCACATTTTCAGATAAATTATGAATCGCGCCTTAATACTTTACCACAGCCGCACCGGAACAACCGCTGCCTATAGCAACGAGATAGCTTCCAAACTATCGGAAATCGGGATCGAAACAAAGGTGCTTCCGATGTATCAGGCTTCTACGGCGCCTGTGAGTGAATCTGAAATTGTTTTTCTCGGCTGCTGGACCAGCGGATTGATGGTCATCGGACAAAAACCTGAAAAAATCTGGAGGGAGTATCTCCGGCAGCTCCCTCCTTTACAAGGAAAAGAGATAATACTGTTTACTACCTATAAGATACTGACCGGAAGCATGTTCCGAAAAATGGAACAATGCCTTCCTGCTGATACCCGGGTTAATATTGTCCGGTTGAAATCCCGCAACGGGAAGCTGACTGATTCAGATATGCAATTCCTAAACTCCCTTTTCCCGATATGTCAGACCCAAAATCAGTAGTAATCATCGGTGCCGGGGCAGGAGGCGTGGCAACCGCCATCAAGCTGGCCAACAACGGATTCAAGGTAACGGTATATGAAAAGAACGGCACCCCCGGAGGCAGGGCCAGCCAGACACTTCGCGATGGTCACCGCTTCGACCTGGGTGCAACCATCTTTATGATGCCCTCCATCTACCATGATGTTTTTGCCAATCTCGATATCAATCTCGATGAATTTCTGGAATTCCTGCCGGCGGAATCTCTCTATAAACTTTATTTTGATGACGGATCGGTTTTGGATATCACCCGGGATGAGCAAAAGATGGAGGCTCAACTGGAAGCCATTGAGCCTGGCAGTTACCTGAAAATGAAAGAATACCTGGCTCAGGGATATGGCTTTCTGCAACTGGGACTGAAGGAACTGCTCGGTAGAAATTTCTACCATCTGTTCGATTTTGTAACCCTTAAAAATATTGGCCTTCTCGTAAAGCTTAAGGCGCATCTGACCAATCAAACTTTTGCCAGCCGTTTTTTTCACCATCCTCACCTTCAGATGGCGTTCACTTTCCAGAATATCTATGTAGGTCAGAGTCCCTATAAAGCCCCGGCGCTGTTTTCGATGTTGCCGGCAGCCGAAATGCTCGAACCTTCAAAGTTTCCGAAGGGAGGGATGAACAGGATCGTCACCCGGATGGTTGAACATGCCGAAGAGCTGGGGGTGAATTTCGTGTTCAATAAGCCTGTGAGTAAGGTTCTTATTGAGAATAAGCGGGCATGCGGACTTCTGTTTGAGGATGGCACCCGGGTTAAAGCCGACATCGTGGTGGCCAATGCCGATCTGCCTTACATCTATAACAAGCTGCTTCCTGATAAATTGCCGGCCGCCCGGATCAACAGGCTGAAGCACTCCTGTTCAGCGCTGGTGTTCCATTGGGGGATCGACAAGGTATATCCCGGTTTGGCCCAGCACAATGTATTCCTCTGCGATCAGTATCGCGAAAGCCTGGATACCATTATCCGGGACAAGTCGTTGGCTGAAGATTTCTGTTTCTATGTTCATTCACCGGTACGAACCGATATTTCAGCGGCTCCCGAAGGTCAGGATTCATTATCGGTATTGATCCCAGTTGGGCATCTCGATGCTTCAAAGAACCAGGACTGGGACCAGATCCGCGACATGGCGCGGCAAAGGGTGATCAACCGGCTGAAAAAACTGGGCTTTAGCGATATCGAGGATCATATCAAGTTTGAGCTCTGTTGCCTGCCCGGAACCTGGGAGAGCATGGTCAATGTTTCCAGGGGAGCCACATTCGGCAGCCTTGGGCACAATCTTACGCAAATGGGTTATTTCAGGCCGCATAACAGGCATAATCGATATAAAAATCTTTATTTTGCCGGCGGCAGTACACACCCCGGGAACGGCATTCCCCTGGTTTTGCTTTCTGCCAAATTAACCAGTGAGAGAATCCTGAAAGAGCAGTCTGAATAACCCGAATAAGATTCCGAATGGACCCGAACCAGCAACTCTATCTCGATATTTTAAACCGGATTCCGGTTGAGCAGATCAGAGATCATCCCAATATTCTCGTTGCAGCGGGATTCTGGGATTCAGATAGATATCAGGCGGCTAAAACCTGCTATACATTCATGCGAAAAATCGATGACCTCATCGATGATTATAAGGCTGGTCACCAGCGTATTGAAGAGAAAGATCGCGCGAAATTCATGAGAAAAGCGGACGAATGGCTACAGATGATCCGTTCGGGCAAGCACATGTTCCCTTTTCAGAAAGAGTTAGTTGATACGATTAACAAATTCCGGATTCCCGTATGGACCCTCGAGGATTTTGCCCGCTCCATGGTCTACGATATTAACTATGACGGATTTCCTACCGTTCAATCTTATCTTGATTACTCAAATGGTGCCACGGTAGCGCCTTCATCGATATTTGTCCACCTTTGCGGTATCGAAAAGCATGATGGGATATGGCATGATCCGAAGTTTGATGTAAAAACCGCTTCAACGCCCTGTGCCCTGTTTAGTTATCTGGTTCATATCATTCGTGATTTTCAGAAAGACCAGCTGAATAACCTGAGCTATTTTGCGGATGACCGAATATTAGCCAATGGACTTACCCGGGGCTTGATGAAACAGATTGCGCTGGGTGCACCGGTTAACGGAGGGTTCAGAAGCCTGATGAAAGAATACTACCAGATGGCTGACCAATACCGGAAACAAACCTGGGAGGTGCTCGAAAAAATCAGTCCCCTGCTGGAACCCCGGTATCATTTGAGTTTGCTGATAATTTTCAATTTATATCTGATGGTTTTCGAACGGATTGACCTTGAAAAAGGTTCTTTTACAGCCACAGAGTTAAATCCTTCACCAAAAGAGATTTACGATCGGGTACATCGCACAATCCTGGAGTTCTGATGCCAGATTGTGAATATTTGATATTTTAGCGGCATATTCTATCAAAGTGCGCACAAGAACCTTATTTTTAATGATGCCGGCCATTGCCCTGCTTTTCACAGGGTTAGTCAGGGCACAATCTCCAACTGATTCAATCGACCTGAAACGTATCCGGCACAAGGCCGTCAGGGAGCTGGTGCGCAAGGAGAAAGTGAAAACAACAGCAGACTTCCAGCTCATCACCACAGCCTGTTATCGTGATGAAGATACATCCAGGTATGAGGTTAATCTGAAAACATACATAGTCAGGGAAAAGATCGGGAAGGTGTGGGAAAAATATGCCAACACCACTCCTAAAAAGGCATGGAGTGGCAGGATGGTGAAGTTCGGATTTTTGTTTTCAAAACCCGAGAACCAGTTTGTTTATGCCGAAAATGCAGATGTTCCCATTCGGGAAGGTAATGTAATCTATGTGAATCTGAAGCTCTTGCGTGGGATAAAGAATATGGGAGTCGCCTTTGAGATTACCCGGCTGGATGAACAAAACAAAACGATCTGCTTCTGTTATCTGACAGATGGGGTATCGACCGGCTCCCAGGAGATTCAATTTGCCGAAATGGAGAATGGTTATACCAAAATCAGTCATCTGACTCATTACCGAAGCCGGTCGGTTTTTCGCGACCGGAAGCTATATCCACGGTTCCATGAGAAATTTGTGGGTGAATTCCACCGCAATATTCTTCGCCAGATCGAAGCAGGGGTATAACTACGGGTGTAACCACGGAAACACGGAGAGCACGGAGAAACGCGGAGTATATGGATTATCTCAGTGGATCTCTGTGCTCTCTGTGTCTCTGTGGTAATCTTTGTTTTCTTAATCGTTGAAATGATACAGGAAAATGATATATCCCGAGTAAGCCGGCTTGGGATTCCCCAATATCTCCATAGTTACCTTCATCCGTGTTTTGATCGTTCCACGCAGGTTTGTCAATGAATCCATGAATATCCTGATTCTGACCTGGTCATTTACTTTTACCGGCTGATTGAACTTGAAATCTTCGATCCCGTAATTCACCAGCATTTTCACTTTTCGCACGTCGGCAATCTGGTCCCATAGATAGGGCAGGAGCGATAAAGTGAGATATCCGTGTGCAATAGTGGTTTTAAAGGGCGACTCCTCCCTGGCCCTGTCGGGGTTGGTGTGAATCCACTGATGGTCGAGCGTAGCATCGGCAAACTGATTGATTTGCTCCTGGGTTATGGTCAGGTAATCCGATACGCCTATCTCCTGACCCACAAGTGATTGAAACTCTTCTAACCCATTAATTATCCTTGGTTCCATGGTACTCAGGTGTGATTTGATTCTGACTGCAAAGGTAAGACAAAGAAAGGATTTTACCACGGAGACACGGAGGGCACGGAGGGCCATGGAGTATCTGTGTATGATCTCCGTGCCCTCCGTGCCTCCGTGGTTTGTATTAGTGACGAATGACAATCTCTGACACGCTGATCATCAAATTTTAACCGTTCGTCAACCGGATTTTTGCACGACTGATGCATTGGCCTCAAAAGTTTTTCTTTTCATCAAACATAGCGGCACTATATATATAATGTTGATTCCCAGGTTTTCTGCTTGCTCTACATTCGTATCAGAAAATCGAATAAAACAAACGGAAGACGCCATGAAAAACTTAACCAAAATAGCTGCAGGGATTCTCTCCTTCCTGGCTTTGGGAGTTTTAGGTGTCTATTCACAGGCTACCGTTACCGGTCACATTTCTGCAGAAGTTGTTGAAGCCATCACCGTAGGAGAATCCTCTCCGATGAATTTTGGAAGAATTTCGGCTTCTGAACTCTCCGGCGCCATGGTTATCCCATCCAATGGTAAAACCAAAACCGGAGCGTTGAGCAATATCAACCCTGCTGTTTTTTCGATTTCCGGATCAGAGGACGCCACCTTTGCCGTAACCCTGCCTGAAGGTCCGACCACTGTAACCAACATGGCTGACGGCAGTACAATGAAAGTTACCGATTGGACTTCCTCTTCGGATGAAGGCAGCGAATCTTACCTGCTGGCCGGTGGTGTTGAAAACGTAAAGGTTGGAGCTACTCTTCAGGTTGGCAGTACCACTGAAAACCTGCGGGGAACCTTCACCGGATCCTACAAGGTTACCTTCGCTTACAACTAAAAAAACCACAGAGACACAGAGAGCAAAGAGAAACACAGAGATTCTTGTTGTTCTCCGTGTCACTCCGTGTTCTCTGTGCCTCCGTGGTGAGTGTTTGCCGCGATTCATCCTGTTTTTTCAGTCGTTCGTCAAATTGTTAATCAATATGCCTTCCTGTGCGATTTTGGGTTTTGTGTGATTCCTATATTTAATACGGGATTACAAGTACGAAGAAAGAAGGAAATCATGAAATCTTTGGTTATAATTATGGCAGTGATCAGCTGCTCTTTTACTATAATGCCCGTCAGACTGGCGGGCCAGATAGCGGTATCGGGTCATATCCGTGCTGAAGTCATGGAAGGGATCATGGCCGGAGGATCTTCACCCATGAATGTTGAATTATGTTCTGCTGACATTCAAAATGCTGTTACGGTAATTCCGGCTACCGGATCGGCCCATTCTCCTTTTGACGGGATAAAGGCTGATGGCAACGTTAATCCTTCCACTTTTTCAGTCTCCGGATCAAAAAATGCTGCTTTTGCGGTCTCTTTACCGGTAGGGCCGACCACCCTGACCAACATCTTTGGTGACAATACCGTGACGGTAACCAGCTGGACTGCCACCTCAGGTGCAGGCGGAGATGCCTATCTCCTGTCTGGCGGAGTTGGTACCGTTAAAGTAGGAGCCACTTTGCAGGTCAGTCACGTGAATGAAAACCCAAAGGGGGTTTTCGTAGGTTCCTACAAAGTCACCTTCGCTTACAACTGAGAATTCTATGATTATTCCATTTGTCAACAGACGATTCCGAAATGTGGAAGATGTTTATTGTTTGTAAAATTCGCAACTATCAGAAAATCAATGATAAGCAATTGTTGGTATGTTTATTGCTTGCTTTTGGAAAGAAAATCGAAAAATTAGATACTATTACGTCATGAAAAATTCTCTCAAAATTCTTGCTCTCGGACTTCTTGTGGTCGGATTTAGTGTTAATGCAAATGCTCAGACGAACAGCGCTAATGCTGCTGCTACTGCAACGGTAAAAAAAGCACTTACCATTGAAAAAGTAACTGACCTGGCATTCGGAACTTTTGCCGGGAAAAGCACTGCTACTTCAGATGTTGTTATTTCCAATGCAGGTGCTCGTTCAGGTTCTGCCGACATGATCGGAACAGCTGGTATTGCTGCTGCACAGTTCACCATCACCGGAGAAAACAATCAGGAGGTTGCCATAACACTGCCAACAGCTGATATTACCCTGTCAGATGGAGCCACTCATTCGATGACCATTGATGATGCATCGTTTAATTGTGACAAAACTGTAGCCGGAATTGCATTATCAGGAACAGGGACTCTGACGATCAATGTTGGTGCTACCCTTTCTGTCGGAATTAATCAGTTTGCTGGTGATTATACCGGAACATTTGCAGTTTCTGTGAACTACAACTAAGAGTATCTCCTAAAGATATTATAGAGCGCTACCAAAAGGTAGCGCTCTTTTTTTATGCGCTGTTTCGAATACTGTATTCCGAAAATGGTAAATATTCCAAATAGTGGAAGTTTTACATTTCGATTCAGCGTTGTAAAATACAGTAAATGAGGTGAATGTGGTTTGTGTGCCACAATGGTATGTTTCTTGACTGTAAATGGCATAGAAACAAACGAAAAAATAAAATACAACATGAAAACTTCAGTAAAACTCTTCGCTCTCGGAATGATCCTCGCAGGAATCGGTGTTAACGCAAATGCTCAGACCAACAGTGCCAACGCAGCTG